>Ga0209415_10000302_pt1 | contig 88436 bp, 85 predicted proteins | sample PeaSoiSIISIP2007_FD_187696 | JGI IMG/M metagenome (GOLD analysis project Ga0209415, IMG submission 187696) | Peat soil microbial communities from Weissenstadt, Germany - SII-SIP-2007 (SPAdes) (version 2) | ecosystem: Environmental > Terrestrial > Soil > Wetlands > Peat | place: Germany... | reverse complement strand
ACCCTAGCGAGCGATTTAGCCTTTACTTTCAATGCAAGTCGGGTTCGACTCGAGTATTGCGTCGACCCATTGAGACCACCGCGTTAATCAGGCACTGGCCTCGGGCGGTTCGTTCCATTCGCTTCAACCCGGCGTGGCGATTGGTGAGGCCGCGCTCGACGGCTAGACCGCAGAGTATAGAGAGAAGACTTTTAGCTACGCTGTAACCATATCACTCCTTTTGGTGTCTCCGAATTCCGCCACGACAGAGCCGTGGCGCAGGATGACTCATCCGGCGAGCCTTGCCCTCGACGACGGGGCGTAGGCCATAGGTACTACGAGGATCAACTTTTCGAGCTATTTCTCGGGGTAAGAAAACGGAACAGAATGAAACTGTATTAGCTCGTGGGGTGTCTTCGGCCTTCGCCATGAGAAACCTTGACTTTTCCACTTGTGGAAACTGCGGCAAGTCCTTCGGGTATTATCTCGTCCACTCGGGCTCAAATGGATCCTGCTATTCCTACTGCAACCGATGCGGAATGACCGCGATACTTTCTTTGCATAGCAGACGAATTCCCAGCCTGCCACCTCGGTGTGATCCTTTCGGTGAAATCTGGGCTGGACTAGAGGAGCACCTGAGAGCGTGTGAATGTGGGGGATCGTTCAAGAAGGGCTCCTCTCCGCGTTGCCCTCATTGCGCACAACCGCTTTCGGCGGAAGCCGCCGCCTCCTATCTTGAAAGAAACGCGTTCGGCACGCAAAAAAGCTGGCGCTGGCAACGAAACTGGTGCGGAACTTACTGCATTGTAATAGAGCACAAAAGGGTTCTGGTAGCTTTGGAATCTGCCAACGGCCATCGTAAGGCAACTCTTGATCAGTCGGTGGCAAGTTCGTTGTGTCCAGCGCAGTAGAGGCACACAATGCACAAGCCAGAGGTCACAACCGGAAATTCCTGTGTATTGCTCATGAAGTTGGATCGCTCACCACGATGCAGGCTCGATCTCAAGAGAATCGGCGAAGCGCGCGAATTGCCGTATCGAAAGGCCTGTGGGTATCCTGGCAGGCCAGCGGACCGAGCAATGTTTCTCGCGTGCACGACCTAAGTGTTGGCGGAGTCTTCATCTCCACGGCCACGCCCGTTCCGGTGGGCACCGTTGTGCAGATGTTGTTTGCGCTCCCGGGGGGCGAGATGCGCATGCACGGCGTCGTGCGTTACGCGTCTGCAGACAAGGGCATGGGAGTTGAGTTCACAAGCATGGGCACGGCAGACCGTGCGCGCCTGCAGGAACTGTTGCGGCGTCTCAATCGCTGAGCCCGCGCATTCCACATCTCACGCAGCGGAACGTGAGTTGCTCAAGACATACAAGAAGAGCTGGGCAAGAGCCACATCTGGGAAAGTCCGCTGAAAACGGTACGTTAACGCGGCGTCGTTAAGTTTTTCAACCCGAGGCTCTTGCACAGCCTGGATGGGCTCTGAAATGGCAATCCATGTCGCTAACTCCTGATAAGTCGGATAACCGGACAAGTTCCTCCTAGTACCGCGCTTCTCGGGTTATTACGGGAGCAAGTGGGCAAAATCCCTCGGATTCAGGGCGCCGCAAGTACTTGAGAAGGCAGGAGCGCTCGACGACCTTTGCACTGGGGCATAATCAGGTGTTTTATGTTCGGAGGCTAACTGAGATACAGGCACACTTTCGCTTCGAGGACGCCCACATCAATGAACGCCTGCACCAAGTTTGGGACGCAGTAGTTCCAGCCCTGGAAATAAAAGAACTTTACGATCAGCGATACGCACGGCTCATGAGCGACAGCGCTATCACGAGGGACTGATACATTCGGATGTTCCACTTGTGTGTCACTTTGCCTTCCTAGCGGTGCCGGTCGTTGAACAAATCGTTGAACAAAGCGACCCAGCGGGGCCCGATAAACCCAACGATAGCCGACTGGCGCACACCTAACCTATTGATTCTGCGTGCGCCAGTGGTTAATAATCGCCCTGTCACGGCAGAGGTCGCGAGTTCGAGTCTCGTCGTCCCCGCCATTTTTCCCGCGCAAAACGCCAGGGGCCGCAATTCCGCTAGTTGCTTCCAGTCGCGAGGGACTTTTCGGCGATGGCGCTCTTTCTAAAGGGCTAGAGATTCAGATCCTCATAGCGTTCCGATGCGAATGCCGCAGTCTTTCGATTCCCGCTGCGCTTGGAATCAGATGGCTCGCCGGCCCAGCGGCCGGGGATCGCCAAACCGCATTTCGGGCAACAACCGCCTTTGAGACGATTTTGCTCGACGTCGTGCCAGGAACGCCGGATCAGGAGCGTCTTGCAGGATGGGCAGAATGTGTGTCCGCCATCGCTATGGATGTTGCCCTCATAAACGTAGTGCAACCCGACCTCGAGGGCCGTGGCGCGCGCGGCGTGGAGCGTGTCGGGAGGCGTGCTCGGCTTATCGCGCAACTTAAAATCCGGATGGAAGGCCGTGAAATGCAGCGGCACATCCGGCCCGAGATGTTTGAGGATCCATTCAGCGAGGGCGCGCGTTTCAGAGGGCGCGTCGTTCAGAGTCGGGATGATAAGGTTCGTGATCTCGAACCAAACGTTCGTCTCGTTCTTCAACCACTGAAGAATATCGAGAACGGGCTGAAGGTGCGTGAGCGTGTACCGGCCGTAGAAATTCTCGGTGAACGCCTTCAGGTCGATATTCGCGGCGTCGATGTGATCGTAAATGTCGTGGAAGGCCTCGCGGGTGATGTAGCCGTTCGAGACCATCACGGTTTTGATGCCGTATTCCTTCGCGGCTTTGCAAATGTCGATCACGTATTCGCCCCAGATCGTGGGCTCGTTGTAGGTGAATGCGATCGACGGGCAGCCATGACGAATCGCGAGCTGGACGATATCCTCGGGCGGAATTTGCGACGATCCGACCTGATCGGCGCGCGATTTCGAGATATTCCAGTTCTGGCAGAAGAAGCAGCCCATGTTGCAGCCAGCCGTGCCCATCGAAAAAACGCGCGTGCCGGGAAGAAAATGGTTGAGCGGCTTTTTCTCGATCGGATCGACCTGGAGCGCGGCGGGATGCGCGTAGCCGAGGCTGTAGAGTTTGCCTCCCTGATTCGCGCGGATGAAGCAGAATCCGGCCTGGCCTTCGCCGATGTGGCAGTGGCGCGGGCAGAGGTAGCAATGCACCTTGCCGTTTGGTTCAGGCTCCCACCAACGAGCTTCGTGGAGCGCGGTGGGATCGAGGATTTTCAGGTCTTGCATGGGAGGTTACCGTTCATATTCATTATACTCTCGTCTCGATCAGGGCGCGGGAATGGCCTCAAAAAGTGTGTCGACTTATTAGGTACGCGATCCTTTCTTTTGTGTGAGTTACATGCATCACGACCTGGCGAGGTGTGACGACTTGAAAAGCGGAAAGAAAAGGAAGTGGAGGAGGCAGAGGAGGAACCACCCCCGCCGCCGACTGCTGCGTTTCGCGTTGTCTTCTCACTTCTAATCATTGCCCTCTCAGGCTAGCAGCGGGGATGAAGCTGTCAAGTAGGTGGGTGTGTGGACATCTGGGAGGCCAGAGACTGCCAAGCATACATAATCTGGAAGAAGCAAGAATCTCGGAGAGGATGATGGCGGCGAATATTGAAGTCGAAAAAATGAGCGACGGCGAGTTTCAGGTGCGCGTCATCGAAGGAAAGAGCCAGACGTCCCACCGCGTCATGCTAAAGACCGCGGATTACGAGCGGATCGCCGGCGGGAAAGTCGAGCCGGCCGAGCTGGTGCGGCGGTCGTTCGAATTCCTGCTCGAGAACGAGCCGAAAGAATCGATCCTTGGCAAATTTGACCTGACCGTGATTGGGCGGTACTTCCCGAATTTCGAGCGCGAGATCAGGAGGAGGCTATAAGACGGGACCAAAGGCAGGATGATTCTGGAAGGTACGGCAAGGCTAGGTCTTGGCGATAGGTAATAGGACCAATGCTACAGGACGCCTAGGAAGTTTTTTTCCATTTTAGGGCACTTGCTTTCAGTTGCTTACATCCAGGCGGCAAAGAACTGATAACAGGACCAGTACCAGGAAACTTACCGGAAAGCTTGCCGCCAGACATGCTCATAAGGTGCAGACTATTTTCCAAGACTGTGAAAATCACATCGGATCGCGCCTCAATGGATTCCGAAGCCTCGATGATGTTCGCGAAAAGAGCCTGCACCGAAATACGTAACCCACTCTTTATGTGTGCATTAGGAAAAGCTCCAGATGCCGCCAGCCCTTGCCAGACTGGACAATGAACGCGCAACGAGAAGGGCCCGGCCCTTCCCAAGCGCAGAGCTGCCAGCAAATCGTCCACACAGTCGCGGGCCTCGACGCTTTCGGCAAGCGGCGCTTCGCGGCCCAACCCGCGCGACCGGGATTTGGTATTCCCTTTGCATATGAGCAACTTAACGGGGTCACTTGGGAGCATTTGTGAGAGAGAGCGGCCAACTGATATCGTGCTTGCCGGGCTGCCATACCCCTGTGCCAACCGAGCTGGAAGCCGAACATCTCTGCGTCCTTCACTTCCTGCTGAGCGTGGAGCATACCTGCGCTGGCATGCGCCGCGAGACCGTCATCGGCGGGTCCGGCCCGACGCGCCGCTCCGAAATCGGCGCCTACGTGAAGGGCACTGCCGAGAAGTTGTCCCACGTCGGGGTGATCAGTCCCCCGCTGACCGACGAGATGAAGAAGCGCGTTCTCACCACGTTCCTGACGCTGATGAACCTGCAAGAGAGCCTCGACCGCTCGACGACGCGCAACGCGCCCGGACCGGTATCCGTAAGGCCGTCCGTGGGTCGCGCGCTGACCACGCCCGCCGTAGCCCACGGATAGTCCGAACCACAGCACAATGCCAGACTACGTTCTGAAGTGCGAAGGTTGCGCCAGCTTCCAGTCGTTCCAAGTACACGAAGACGAGCTGCCCGCGAAGGCGAAAGAAGGATCCGTCCAGCGGTATTGCCACACGTGCCGCAGAAATACGAACTGGGGGATTGCTTCGGTCGAACGGCGTGGCGGGCGCGAGCGCCGAAGCGGATTAGACCGGCGCGACAAGGAATGAAGTCTCGCGCGAACTAATTCCCGCACGTGCGGCATCCCCGTGAGGAACCGGCCGATCGCTCAGAGCCGCTTTCTTAGCTTGCAAGTGGAGAACGACGTTGGTCTGCTCGCCGGGCGCGACCCAGACGTTCTGACGCCACTCGGACACGCGGCCCTCGTAGTAAGCACGAACGCCGTATTGCCCCTCGGGAAGCGACGCGAACCAGAAGCGACCCTGCCGGTTGGTTTCCGCAGTCTCGACATGGTGGCCTTCCGCAGCCTGCAACGTGACCCGCGCACCCGCGACTGCCTTGCCTTCAGGCCCCAGGACTTGTCCGGCAACTGTGCCGACCCCGGCGGGCCGGGGCGCAGCAGCGCCGCTGACCACTGTCGCAAGCAACGCTAGCCACGAAATCAGGAGAAAGGGTCGCATGGCATGCCCCTCGCCTGAATCTACTCCCATTCCTAGTTGAGCAATCGCGATGAAGGTGAGCCGGTGCCCGAAGCGCAAACGCCAACGATAGGACGCGCGCGCGGGCTTGAGCGGGCCTCGGAAGTCGCCCAGGCGCGTCGCATGGCGGGTTTCTCCCAAGCTGGGAGAGCGGATTGATTTCTGAGCTTTTCAACTATGAGGGAGCGCGCGCGGGGCGACAACTGCCCCGAAGTACAAGATCGGGACAGCGAAATCAGCCACTGTTACTGATTCAAGAGCGGGATGCTGGACGCCGGAGCGGGCAGCGGGAACGTTTTGAGAAAGGCGTAGATGTCGGCGAGATCCTGATCGGACACGACCTTGCTGGCGTAGGGCGGCATCTGGCCAGTGGGCGCGCGAACGTAGCGGATGACTCCGGCAAGCGACAGGGCCGTGGCGGCGATGCGCGGGGCCGTGGCAGCGCCCGCACCCTGATGTCCGTGGCACTGGTAGCAACCATAGCTCGCGAAGAGCTTCTTGCCGTTGTCGGCGTTTCCAGTGAGCGATTCGCTGTTGGAAGCAGGCGCGAGCGATTTCAGAAACGCGTAGATATCGCCAAGCTGCTGGTCGGATGCAGCCGCAACCGGGACTGCGGGCATCTTCCCCGTCGGCTTGCGGAGGTAGCCGATCATCGCCGGGAGCTCAAGCGGTGGAGGGGCGATTGCGGGCGCGAGATTCGTGCCCTCCCCCTGCATTCCGTGGCACGCGTAGCAGCCCGCGCGCGAAAAAATCTTCTTGCCGTTATCGACGCTTGCGGCAGGCGGCGCGGCGGAAGTTTGTGCGCGCGCGCCGGGGCACGCGAGCGTCAGCATCAGTGCCAGCGCGAACGCGATCAGGATCAGTTGGCGCACGGAGTCCGCCTTTCTCAACGCGGCTGCGTCAGCACATCGACGAGCGCGGGGTGACCGCTCTTCACGACTTCGATGGCGCGGCGAATCGCCGGGCCGAGATCCTTGGGATCGTTGATCGGGCCTTCGCCGTGCATGCCCATGCTCTGCGCCAGCTTCGCGTAGTCGATCGCAGGATCGTCAAGAATGTTGCCGATCCCCGCGCGCGTAATGCCGCGATTGTGGCGGTCGGCCATGATCTGGATCTGCATCAGCTCCTGATGGTAGGCGCGGTTGTTGTGCATGAGGATCAGTATCGGAATGCGAGAATGCGCGGCCGTCCAGAGCACGCCGGGAGCGAACATCAGGTCGCCGTCGTTCTGAATGCTGACGGTGAGGCGGCCGTGCTTGCGATTGGCGAGCGCGGCGCCGACCGAGGCCGGAGCGCCGTAGCCGACTCCGTAGCCGCCTTCGGCGCCGATATAGTGATAGTGCTTATTGAAATCCCACAGGCGCAGCGGCCAGCGGCTTTGAAACTGGCAATTCGAAACGAGCGACCAATCCTCATTCTTGATTTGCGCCCAAAGCTCGGCGGACATGCGTGCAGTGCTGATGGGGCTCGCGTCCCAGCCGGACGTTGCCGCCTCGCGCGCGGCCTGCATGGCTTGCTCGTGCGCAGCGGCATGCTTCGCGCCTCGATCTGCGTACGCGCGCTTGCGGTCGTCGGTGATCTGGCGCTTGACGGCTTCGATGAGCGAAGGAAGCGTCGCCTCGGCATCGGCCGCGATCGCGAGATCGACGGGCGTGTACCGCTGAAAATCCTGATAGTTGCTTTTCAGATAGAGATCGTTGGCCGTGACGCTGATGAGTTTTGCGCCGGGCTTGGTGGACGGACGCCAGGTGGGGGAAACCTGTCCACGGACGGAGTTCACTGTGCTCCAAAAGTCGGTGAGCTCGAGCCCGGCGATGAGGTCGGCACCGGCGATGGTTGCTCCTGCGCGCTCGGTATGATTGAGCGGATGGCGCGTCGGGAAATTCATGCGGCCGTTGCGATCGACGACGGGCGCTTGCAGAAGTTCGGCGAGCTCGATCATGCGCGCGAGGCCCGCGGGAGTGCGCGCGACGCGATCGGTGACGAGCACGGGATTTTCTGCCGCAACCAGAAGCCGGGCCGCCTCGGCAACCGCGCCGGAATCGCCAGTCGGGGGCGACGTCATCGTGAGCTTGGGCACGCTGACGTTTGCGCCGTCGGGAACCGGATCCTCCTGTAGTTCGTGGCCGGCGACGAGGGCGACCGGCATCATCGGCGGCGTCGTCGCGATCTTGTAGGCGCGCACGGCGGATTCGGCGAATGCCTGGAGCGAGAGCGGGTTGTCGTCCCACTTCACGTAGTCGCGGATCATCGCGGCGGGATCCTGCGCGCTGTGCGTCCAGTCCACCTGGCCGAAGCGGAGGGCGGCGTCGGAAAAGTTTCCAAGGATGATGTACACAGGCACGCGGTCGCAAAATGCGTCGTAGATCGCCATGGATGCGTGCTGCAAACCGACCGTGCCGTGAACGCAGACCAGCAGAGGCTTGCCTTCGATCTTCGCGTATCCGTGGCCCATGCCGACGGACGACTCTTCGTGGCAGCAGGTGATGAATTCCGGGCGCTGATTTCCGCCGTAATTGATGAGCGATTCGTGCAGGCCGCGGAAGGAGTTGCCGGGATTGGCGCAGAGGTATTCGAAGTCCAGCGACTTGAGAACGTCCACCATGAAGTCGGAGCCGGGGCGATCGACGGTGAGGACTTCGACATTGGCAGGCGCGGCATCGGCCAGCTTCAAAAGAGGAGGAGGCGCGGCATTACGGGCCGGCGCTGCCGCTGCAGCGGCTGGAGCGGCGGCAAGCGCGGCGGCCGCGGCTGTGCCCGTGGCGGCTGCCTTCAGGAAATCGCGACGGTTGACCGAATCGTTCTTGGATTTTCGCACGCCGGCACCTCCAGGCTTTCGCCCGAGAGATTACTCCTATCCGGGCGTTCGCGCATCATTCACGTGGAAGATCGCCGGGATACCCTGTCGCGGCTTTCGGCAACCCAATCGAGAAAGCGCTCCATGCGGGCGCGATTTCGCCACATCAGGCTGAAGAATTTGCGGGCGTCGAGATCGGCTGCTTCATAGCCGAAGAATGTTTCGAGGCGCCACTGGATGTAGGGCGACTTCCACGGCCGTAGGCGGTGGCCCTTGGAGATGATCCAGTAGTAGCGCAGAGCGTTCAGCATTGAGTCATGCCAGGCGGCGGACCCAGAGGCGCTCGGTGGCGGGTTTGCCGAGGTGGATGCGCGCGGCGCCGTGTCCCGCGACGGTGAGCGACATTGTCTCGTCATATTCGCGATCGAGGACGCGGACTCGAGCCGATGGGCGCAGATGGCGCTGCTCGAGAAATTCGAGGAACGCGGGGTCTTTCTCATACACGCGCAGGACTTCGTAGGAGTGTCCGACCTCGGCATCGGAGAGGCGCACGGCCCCGTGTTTGCGGCGAAGTCGCGACATGCCGCCGAAAAGCGGGACGCCATGCGGGCAACGGCTGTCGCGTCCGAAACGCGCGAGGAGCAAGCGCGCGACTTCCGGCGAGATGCCGTGCTCGAGCTTCTCAGCTTCTTCGTGCGCTCGGGACCATTCGAGGCCGATGATTTCGGTGAGAAGCTTTTCGGCAAGCCGGTGCCGGAGGACGAGGTGCTGCGCGATTCCCTTCCCTCTCGCCGAAAGTGAGATGCGGCCGTCGCGCTGCACGCGCAGATATCCGCTGCGCGCCATGCGCTTGAGCGCGGCGGTGACGGCCGGCGGAGTGACGCCGAGGTCCTCAGCGAGACGCGCGCTGATTGGGACTTGCTCCTCCTGAACGAGCTCCCAGATGGCCTTCAGATAATCCTCCTGGGAGACGCTGGTTTTCTCGCGGCGCATGAACCTTATTCTGCCTTTTTCGTTGGCCAAGCGCGAGGGGAAGAGAGATCCCTCGGCTCCCCCGCCTTCGGCGGGCTCGGGATGACGATCCTCATCGGATCGTCAATACGACTTTGCCGAATTGCTCGCGATTCTCGAGGCGCTTGTGGGCGTCGGCGATGCGCTCCAGAGGCAGCACGCAGTCAATCACGGGCTTGAGCAATCCGCGCTTGAAAAGCTCCAGCACCGAGAATAGCTCGGCCTTGTGTCCCATGAAGGAGCCGAGAATCGAAAGCTGGCGGGCAAAAAGATAGCCGACGTTGATCTTGCTATCAAAGCCGGTGGTCGCGCCGCAGGTGACCAGGCGTCCGCCGACGGCGAGGCTGTAAACGCTCTGGTCCCATGTGGCCGCGCCGACGTGCTCGAAGACAACGTCCACGCCGCGTCCGCCCGTGAGACGCTTCACTTCGCGCGCGAATTCTCCGGTGTGCAGCAGGACTTCATCGGCGCCGAGTTCTTTTGCTTTCGCGAGCTTCGGCTCGGAACCGGCCGTGGCGATCACGCGCGCGCCCGTCGCTTTCGCGATCTGAATCGCGGCGCTGCCCACTCCGCTGCCCGCAGCGATCACCAGGACGTCTTCGGCAGGCCGGAGCTGCGCGCGATAGAAAAGCATGTGCCACGCCGTGAGGAAAACGAGCGGAATCGCGGCGGCTTCCTCAAAAGTGAGATTGCCGGGAATTGGGATCACGTTGGCGGCAGGCGACTTCACGAACTCGGCGCAGCCGCCATGGACTCCGGAGCCGAAGAGCGTGTATTCCTTGCAGAAATTGTCGCGGCCGGCGATGCACTGCGCGCACTGGCCGCAGGAGAGGCCCGGCGCGAGCAGGACCTTTTCTCCCAGGCGCACGTTCTTGACGCTTTCTCCGACTTTGGCGACCTCTCCGGAGATATCGCTGCCCGGGATGTGCGGAAACGGAATCGAGCGGCCGGGAAGACCGCGGCGGACCCACAGATCGAGATGATTGAGCGCGCAGGCGCGGACGCGGACGAGGACTTCGTGAGCGCCGATCGTGGGCTCGGGAAAGTCGGTGTAGCGCAGGACTTCGGGACCGCCGTGCTCGGAAATAACCACCGCCTTCATCAATGCCTCCGTGAGATCGAAGCGCGCTAAAGTAGCATCGCGTGCGGACCGTGTCCAGACGGTGATCCGAGCGCACAATGAATTGACATCGGCGGGCGGGGCAAAGTACGCTCGTCAAAACAACATGGATTTGTTCGAAGAAATCGTGCGGATGCGGAAGGCGGGCCAGCGCGGCGCGCTGGCGACGATCGTCCACACCAACGGCTCGATTCCGAGCTACGAGAGCTCGCGGATGCTGGTGCGCGAGGACGGCTCGATCGCCGGGACGATCGGCGGCGGGTGCGTCGAGGCGGAGGTCTGGGCGGCTGCCAAGGACGTGATGAAGGCCGAGCAACCCCGCAAGATGACGTTCAATTTGAACCACGAAGCGGCCTACGACGCGGGATTGATCTGCGGAGGCACGCTGGAGATTTTCGTCGAACCACTTCTGCCACAGCCGGTGCTCTACATTTTCGGCGGCGGGCACATTTCTCTCGCGGTGGCGCGGTCGGCAAGTGCTGTGGGATTCGCCATCGGCGTGGTGGACGACCGCGAGACGTTTTCGAATGCGGAGCGGTTCCCGATGGCCGGCGAGATTTACACGACCTACGAAGACGCGTTTGCGAAGATCACGCCGAATGCCTCGAGCTACCTGCTGATCGTGACTCGCGGACACAAGGACGACATGCGCGTGCTGGCATGGGCCGGGCGCACCGAGGCGCGGTACATCGGAATGATCGGGAGCAAACGCAAAGTGCTCGCCGTGTACAAGGCGCTTGAAAAGGAGGGCTACTCCGCCGACGAATTCGAGCGCGTGCACGCGCCCGTGGGACTGGATATCGGCGCGCTCTCGCCGGAAGAAATCGCCATCAGCATCACGGCGGAGTTGATTGCCGTGCGCCGCAACGCGCAGAACCTGCCGCACAAATCCGTGAAGCTTTCGCAGGCCGCAACCGCACATCACGACTGAAGCGAAAATGACTGCTCCCGCGGTCGTCCACCGAAGGCCGCTTGCCGCAGCCATCCTCGCCGGCGGCGAATCCCGCAGGATGGGCGCGCCGAAAGCACTGCTTCCCTACCGCGACGGAAAAACCTTCGTTGAGCATCTCCTCGAAGTGACGCGGCACCCGCGCGTCGGCCTGATCCGAATTGTCGTGGGTGCGCACGCCGAAGAGATTAGGCAGAGGATCAGCGCCCATGCCGCGTCCATCGTAGAGAACCCCGATTGGAGGCAAGGGCAACTATCGTCGATTCAGGCGGCGATTCGAAGCCTCCCCGCCGGCGGCACCGAGGGGATGATTCTCTGCCCCGTGGATCACCCGATCGTTTCGGCGGCGCTGATCGCTCAATTGATTGATGTCTTTGATTCCAGCGGGAAGCCGATCGTGCTTCCGACTTTTCGCGGACGACGCGGGCATCCCCTGATTTTCCGGTCGACGCTCTATGACGAGTTGCTCGCCGCATCGCCGGAGGTCGGAGCAAGGCAAGTCGTGTGGGCGCACGCGGCGGATGTCGTCGAGGTCGCTACGGAAGAGGATGGCGTTATTTTGAACCTGAACGACCCAGCGACGCTCGAGCAAGCATTGCGCAGGCGGGGCGGCGAGTAATGGTCGCAGGCAGCGCTATAGCTTTCGCAGCAGTTCGGTAAGAGCATCGGTGCAAAGCTGGGCGGCGTGAAACGTGGCCGGAGGCAATCCACCGAGGGCTTCGGAGATTTTCTCGGGCGTAATGAGGCGGGCTTCGGCCGGTGTTTTGTTGGCCAGCAGATCGGTGAGGACGGAACTCGAGGCGATCGCGGCGACGCAGCCCTGCGTCTTGAAACGCGCGATTGCAATTCTCCCAGCCTCGAGCCGCACGGAAAGGCGTAGCACGTCGCCGCAGACCGGATTCGCGACCTCGGCCGTGGCGGTGGCGTCGGGAAGATCCCCGGCGTTATGGGGACTGCGAAAGTGGTCGAGAACGGCGTCGTTGAACACGAGCGATAGTATAAGGCACAGTGCCTCCGGCGGAGTCGCCCGTCCCGAAAAGGCCGTCGCAACCTTTCGCCACTTCTCTGAATCTGATTGACAGGAGAGAGCTTAGGGGGATACCTTTGACATTCCTAGCCCATGTTCTCTCGTCAGGGCGCGAGAGGACGATCATTCAATCCGCCTAAAAACTACTTGGGGGAGATTCAGATGCGACGACTCGTGTACCTTTTCACCCTCGTGATGGCCATCGCGCTGGGCGCGACTGCCGGCTTCGCGCAGGATGGAAAGCTGAAGGTCAAAGTTACGCCGAAGAAGGCATACGTCTTTGTGGATGGCAAGGCCATTCGCGAAGGAAACCAGACAATTGCGCTGAGCCCCGGCAAACATACCATCGTGGTGATCAACTACGGCTACAAGATCTCGACCCAGGAAGTGAACGTCGACTCGGGCAAGACGACGGCTCTGACGGTCGCCCTCGACGCCTACGGCGGCCCGGTGAGCGGCCCGTTCGGTCGGATCGAAGTCAAGGGAGACAGCCACGCGGCAGTCCTCTTGAACGGCAAGACTCCTCCCTACTTCGTGGGCCACGTGGGCGCCATGAACCACGACTGGTGGTGGCAGCGGATTTTGCTCGTTCCGCCGGGGACATACCATGTGACCGCCACGCGGGGCGGGAGCGACGTCTGGTCCGGCGACACGACGGTGGCCGCGAATCAGGAAGTCTTAATCGACCTCACCAAGAACGGCGCGCAGAAAACGAAGGACGACAAGGATCTGGCCAAGCGCACCAGCGAGCCCCGCTACAAGGGTGGCTGGATCAGCGACACCATCGCGGTGGCCGGAGTGACGGGCAACTTCAGCCTGGCGCCCGCGAACATCAACTGCGGGCAGTCCTCGACGCTGACCTGGCAGACTACCGAAACAGTCGACGCCAACATCAGTGGAATCGGCCCGGTGCCGCTCAGCGGCAGCCAGTCGGTGTCGCCGCACGCGACGACGACCTATGATTTCAGCGCCGCCGGCCCCGGAGGAACGGTCAAGGGAACCGGAACGGTGAACGTCAACACGAAAGTCGATGCGAGCCTCACGGTAAGCCCTGCGGAGGCTCACTACCGTAAGATCGGCGAGAAGGTGATCACGCAGGATTCCGCGACGGTCGCGTGGCAAACGTCGAATGCGGACAATGTAACGCTCGACAACAGCAAAGTGGACGCCAGCGGCAGCGAGACGGTGAAGGCCGAACCGGCTGATGCATCGCAGGTTCCGGAGGGACAGCCGGCGCGCACGATCGACGAAACGAAGAACTTCGCGCTCAACGCCACAAACGTGTGCGGCGGCTCATCCGCGCAGACGGCCGGGCTGCACATCACCGGCTCAGTCGAGCCGATTCCGACGGTCACGCTCCAGAGCATCTTCTACCCGACCGATTATCCCGACAAACGCAATCCTCAGGTCGGGCTGGTCCGCAGCCAGCAGCTCGCGCTTGCGACTCTCGCGGGCGGCTTCAAGAAGTATCTGGAATACGATCCGGACGCAAAACTTTCAGTAGAAGCGTACGCGGACGAACGCGGGTCGAAGCCGTTCAACCAGGACCTGAGCGAACGCCGCGTGGAGCGAATCAAGCGGTATCTGGTCGACCAGGGCATCTCGGCCGACAAGATTCAGACCGCCGCCTACGGGAAAGAGCGCCCACTCGACAAGCCATCGGTCAAAGCGCTCGAGAGCACGAACCCCAATACGCCGCCGAAAGCGCGGCTCAAGGACGTGCGCTCGGACTGGCTGGCCTATAACCGCCGTGCGGATATCGTGCTCCTGCCTGCCGGCAAGAAGTCAGTGCAGTTCTTCCCGCACACCGCCGACGACTCCAAGCTGATCTGGCAGGTGCCGAAACCGCCACTTTCGAAGGTCCAGGCGGATCAGTAGTCGAATCTTTAGAAGCGAACGCGCCGGGGAGCAACCGCTCTCCGGCGCGTTTTTGTTTTTGTGCTAGCCTGCGGCTCTGGCTGAAGCGACGAGGGAGCGGTATCCCGAAGCGGCCGCTTTCTTGGCGGCTTCGATAGCCTCCGCTCCGGTGAGTAGTGGAGTCGTCTTGACACCCTTGCATGCGCCGCCGGCGGAGATAGCCATGGCAATCGCAGCGGCGGAAACGTTGTCGGGCAGTTCGAGAATGGCGACTGCGTCGTAGTCGCCGAATGACAGGAACAAACTCTGAATTCTTCCGCCCAATTTCTCAATCGGCGCTTGCAGGGCGGACGTGCGATCCTGCGGGTTGTGAATCAAGACTTGCAGAGCTTCCGGGGTATAGGCAGCCTGAAGCAAAAAGTGGGACATAGATTCTCCTTTACGCGAAGAGAGGTAGGGGCCGTGCGCGGATGGTCCCACGGCGGGCAACGAAGGTCAAGCCGCGCGACCGATCACACCGACCCTTTGAGGGAGTCACAAACGTGTTGATCGTCGTGGCGGCGCTCATTGAGTTTGAAGGCAAAGTCCTCGCGTGCCAGCGGAAGCGCGGGTCCAAGTTTGAGCTCCTGTGGGAATTCCCCGGCGGCAAGAGAGAATCGGGCGAGACGCTGGAAGCAGCGCTCGCGCGTGAGCTGCGCGAAGAGCTGGGCGTGGATGCGAAGATCGGCCCGGAAGTATTCCGCGTGCAGCATCGATACGAGCAGGTGCGCGAGCCGTTTGAGATCGTGTTTTTCGCCGCGAGGGCGGCGCCTGAAAAGATACGGAATCTGGAGTTCGAGAGGATCGAATGGCGGACACCGGAGTGGCTGCCGGCGCTCGATTTCCTGCCGGCGGACCGCGAGCTGATCGAGGGGCTCGCGAGCGGCAGGATTCAAATTCCCGAAGTCCGTTGAGCGTGCGATTCGGAGGCGCTACTTCGCGCCGAAGATTTTGCGAACGAGCATCGTCACCGGATCGTAGAACTCGTCCACGACGCGCTCCTTGAGCGGGATGATCGCGTTGTCCGTGATGTGAATCTCCTCGGGGCAGACTTCCGTGCAGCACTTCGTGATGTTGCAGAATCCGATGCCGAGCTCCTCTTTCAGCATGCGCGTGCGGTCCGCGCCATCGAGCGGATGCATCTCGAGTCCGGCGGTGCGCACGAAGAAGCGCGGCCCGCCGAATTGTTCCTTCTTATCGTGATCACGCAAGACGTGGCAGACGTTCTGGCACAGGAAGCATTCGATGCACTTGCGGAACTCCTGCACGCGGTCCACGTCGCGCTGATACATCTTCCATTCGACGCCGGGCCGCGGTTGGAACGGCGGAATCTTTTTGTTCACCCGGTAGTTCCAGGAGACGTCCGTGGCCAGGTCCTTAATCACCGGGAACGACTTCATCGGATACACGGTGATGGGCTGATCGTGCGGGAGCGCGTCCATGCGCGTCTTGCACATCAGGCGCGGCTTGCCGTTCACTTCCGCGGAGCACGAACCGCACTTCGCGGCCTTGCAGTTCCAACGCACCGCGAGATCGGGCGCCTGGTTCGCCTGAATGGAGTGGATAGCGTCGAGCACGACCATGCCCTCGGTCAGTGGCACCTGATAGTCCACCGGCTTGCCGCCGTCGCGGTCGCCGCGAAAAACTCGCAGGGTCACTTCCGCCATCACTCGCCTCCGCTACTTGTCTTCTACTTATCTTCCGCCAGAATCTGCTGCAATTCCGTAGGCATCGCGGGGCGCGGCGCTTCGAAGAGCGTCATCGCACCGCCCTTGCTGACGATCACGTGATTCTTGGTGCCCCACGCATCCTCGGTCTTCGGGAAATCGAGACGGCTGTGCGCCCCGCGGCTTTCCTTGCGCGCGAGCGCGGCGTGCGTGCAGGCTTCCGAAACCGTCAGCATGCACGCCAAGTCGCGGGACAGATGCCAGCCGGGATTGAACACACGCGAGCCCTCGACGCGCATCTTCGCGGCGCGCGCCTTCAGCTTCTCGAGTTCGCCAAGCGCCTTGCGCAGGTCTTCGTCCGTGCGGAAGATGCCGACCAGGCTTTGCATTACTTCCTGGAGATCGTGATGAATCTGGTAGGGGCTTTCGCCGCTCGTGCGCGCGAGGGGAGCGAGAACTTCGCGTTCGGCTGCTTCGATCTGAGAATTGTCGAGCGCCGGCGCGGCGGTCTTTTTGGCGTGCTCCGCGGCAGCGAGCCCCGCGCGGCGGCCGAACACAACCAAATCCGAAAGCGAATTGCCACCCAGGCGATTGGCGCCGTGCAATCCCGCCGCCGCTTCGCCTGCCGCAAAAAGCCCGGGGACGGACGACCGTCCCGTTTCGGCGTCCACGCGAATCCCGCCCATCATATAGTGGCACGTCGGGCCGACTTCCATCGGCCCTTTCGTGATATCGACGTCGGCCAGTTCCTTGAACTGGTGGTACATGCTAGGAAGTTTGCGCTTCACGTATTCGGCCGGCTTGTGCGAGATGTCGAGAAACGCGCCGCCGTGCGGACTGCCCCGCCCTTCCTTCACTTCCGTGTAAATCGAACGCGCCACCACGTCGCGCGTGGATAGCTCCATGCGCTTCGGATCGTACTTCTCCATAAAGCGCTCGCCGTTCTTGTTGCGGAGGAGACCGCCCTCGCCACGAACGGCTTCCGTAACCAGAAGTCCCTGCACGCCCGGCGGCCAGACCATTCCGGTCGGGTGGAACTGCACGAATTCCATATCGAGAAGCTCGGCGCCCGCTTCGTAAGCCAGCGCCATGCCGTCGCCCGTGCACTCCCAAGAATTCGACGTGACTCGCCAGGATTTTCCGATTCCGCCCGTGGCGATCACGATCGACTTCGCCTTGAACGTGACGAACTTGCCCGTCTCGCGCCAGTAGCCGAACGCGCCGGCGACGCGGTCGCCGTCCTTCAGCAGCTTCGTGACCGTGCACTCCATGTACACGTCGAAGCCCATGTGCACGCCGCGGTCCTGGAGCGTGCGGATCATCTCGAGGCCGGTGCGGTCGCCGACGTGGCAGAGGCGCCTGAAGGTGTGTCCGCCGAAAGCGCGTTGCAGGATTTCGCCGCTTTCCGTGCGGTCGAAGAGCGCGCCCCACTGCTCGAGTTCGCGCACGCGGTCCGGCGCTTCCTGCGCGTGCAGCTGGGCCATGCGCCAGTTGTTGAGCAGCTTGCCACCGCGCATCGTGTCGCGGAAGTGCGTGCGCCAGTCGTCCGCTTTGTCGAGGTTGCCCATCGCCGCAGCGAGGCCGCCCTCCGCCATCACTGTGTGCGCCTTGCCGAGCAGCGATTTGCACACGACGCCCACGCGCGCGCCCTGCGCCAGAGCCTCGATCGCGGCTCTCAAGCCCGCGCCGCCCGCGCCAATGATCAGTACGTCGTGTTCGTGGGTTTCGTAATTGGCCGTCGGAGTCACAGCAGTCGAATGTCCTTCAGAGCGCCGGAAGCGACGAGGCGGATGTAGAGATCCGTGAGCCCGACCGCGATCATGCTCACCCAGGCCCAGAACATATGGTGCTCGTTAAGCTTGGTCACTCCGCGCCACGCGGAATGGCGCGGCTTGCCAAGCGTCGCGCACGAAAAGCAGTCGAGCTTTCCGCCGATCAGGTGCCGCAGCGAGTGGCAAGAAAACGTGTAAACCGTCAGCAGGATTATGTTGGCGAGCATGATGAGTGTGCCGACGCCGATCCCGAATGTTCCGTCAAAATTGAAAGCGATGATTGTGTCGTACCAAAGAAAAGCGACGAATATTACCGCGACGTAGAAAAAGTAGCGGTGCAAGTTTTGCAGGATGAACGGGAATGCCGTCTCGCCGCGATATTTGCGTCCGCTTCCCTCGCTCACGGCGCACGCCGGTGGATCAAGAAAGAACGCGCGGTAATACGCCTTGCGGTAGTAGTAGCAGGTAAGCCGGAAGCCGAGCGGACCGCCGAGGATCAAAATCGCGGGCGAGAACGGCCACCACTTGTGCTGTGGATCGATCAGCGGGGAATAGAATGGCGAAAGATACGGATCGGCCCAGAAGAACTTCCCTTCAAACGCGCGCCATGTGGTGTAAATCGCGAAGGCGCCCAGCACGATGATGAATGGTAGGTTTTCGATCCACCACGCGTCGCGGCGCTGTGTACTCCCGAAGCGACTCAGCCCCTTAACAGCCGAAGAATCCGCCACCCTATTTGGCTCCCCCCAACGCGAATAGAATATTCGAGAACGCACGATTTGCAAATAACAATCTGAAGCAATCGCGCGCGAGCACGGTTGTGCAATTCTCGCCGCCGCCGGAAAACTCGCTGAGTATTAGACCTGAGCCCACGGGCGCGCGGGCGCGTTCGCGCGACGGGCGCGGCGCGCATGTGCTAGCATCCCCGCTCGTACGCTCGATTCGGTGAAACGCCTGGGATGCTGCGGACGTCTTCCACAGGCGAGGAGCCTCCCATGATCACCAAAGCGATCCCGGCCCTGTTGGCGGCAGCGTTTTCCTGCGGCGCTCTCGCCGCACAGACTCAGAACCCCGGAACCGCGCCGAGCCAAATCCAGTTGCCCTATGGCGACGGAAAACAGATCGTGCAAACCTCTTGCGCGACGTCTTGTCATGGGCTCGACCGCGTGGTCGCTGCGGGGTACGGCCAGGGCGGGTGGCAGTTTATCGTCAACCAGATGGTCTCCGACGGCGCGAAGGTGCAGCCCGATCAGATGGCCGTGTTGGTCGCCTATCTGACGAAGAATTTTCCGGAGAAGCCGGCGCCGGAAGCGGTCGTGATTCCCGGCGACGCGCAGGTCTCGATCAAAGAGTGGACCGTGCCGACGCCCGGCTCGCGCCCTCACGATCCGCTCGTCGCGCCGGACGGCATGGTCTGGTACACCGGACAGATGACGAACGTGTTGGGCCGCTTCGACCCCAAAACAAATGAGTTCAAGGAATATCACCTGAAGACTCCCAACTCGGGGCCTCACGGGCTTGTCGCCGACAAGGACGGCAACATTTGGTTCACGGCAAACTTTGCGGCGTACATCGGAAAGCTCGATCCGGCAACGGGAGACGTCAAGGAATATGCGATGCCGGACCCGGCGGCAAAAGATCCTCACACTCCCATCTTCGATCAGAAGGGCATCCTCTGGTTCAGCGTGCAGGGCGCGAACATGGTGGGAAGGCTCGACCCGGTGACGGGCGACGTGAAGCTGGTTCACGTGCCGACGCCGAGGGCGCAGCCCTACGGCCTGGTGGTGAATTCGAAAGGCATTCCCTTCTTTGACGAGTTCGGTTCGAACAAGCTGGCAAGCATCGACCCACAGACGCTCGAGATTCACGAGTATCTGCTGCCAGATCCAGCCGCGCGTCCGCGGCGCATCAGCATCACCTCCGACGACGTGATCTGGTACACGGACTACGCGCGAGGCTATCTTGGGCGCCTCGACCCGAAGAGCGGAAAGGTGAGCGAGTGGGCGTCGCCCGGTGGTCCGAGGTCGCAACCTTACGGAATCACCGTGTTCAAGGACATCATCTGGTACAGCGAGTCAGGGACGAAACCGAATACAGTCGTCCGATTCGATCCCAAGACGGAGAAATTTCAGACCTGGGTGATTCCGTCCGGCGGCGGCGTGGTGCGCAACATGGTGCACACCGCGGACGGAAATCTCTGGCTAGCTTGCAGCGGAGTCAACGGAATTGCCGTCGTCGAAGTGAAGAGCAGCGGCAGGCCCTCGGGAGATTGATCGCGCGCTGCGCGCCGCTCCCCGCGCAAGTCGCAGGCCGCGCTGACGACAGGGTATAAATCAGTCGCGGTGGACCGTGGCGGGCGAAAACGCCGGGAGGCACACCGCGATATATTCGGCGCCCTCGGGCGTTGAATACTGCACCCACTCGCCGCGATGAGCCACGACAGCCTGACCCGCGCGCACGTCGAGGCTTCCGCCCTTGTGCGTGACCCGCAGCGCGCCCTTTAGAACCACGGTGTACTCGTCAAACTCCGGGGTCTGCCGCGGTTCCAGCCATCCCGCGGGACTTCGCATGTGCGCGACGCTCACCGCCGCCGTATTCGAGTTGACGCGCCCCACGAACTCCTCGATGATCTTCGGCTTTGTGCCTGCGGCTTCGATGCGGGTCGGCTTCTCGATCAATGTCGGCATGTGCGCCCCTGGGATTCGCTTTGATCCGTCCAGATAGGATTGCGCCCGATGTAAGCGATGGCTACTTCAGCGACTGGACCGATTCGAGGTACTTGACCAGATTATCCAGCCGGACATTTCCGCGGTCCACATCCCATTCGATTTGATGAAAGATCGGTCCCCAAACGGGCATCTCGCGAGAGCCGTGGCTCGCAACGATGTCGTCGCCCATGATCACCTTGCGGACGCGCGCCTCCGGAAATTGTCCCTTGTTGTTCTTTGACAGGACCGTCAGGTTGGCCACCTTAGCCTTCAACGCGGCAGCCGCCGGGCCGTTGCCCTTGGCGTCCACGCCATGGCAAGAGGCGCAGTAGGCGCGAAATAGATCCGGACCTTCCACGGAACGGATCAGCGGCGTGGATTGATCTGGCTGGGTTGCAGGCTTGGGCGCCGTTTGAGTTTGCGCGCCCAACGCAGTCCATGACACGCAAGCGAGCACAGCCCCAAGAAGAACTTGCCCGGCTCTTCGCGCGCAGTCGCCTGAAATACTCATGGCCGTCGCTCCCGTCTTTCTGGTTTCACGATGCCCCAAGTTCCGCGCTTCATCGCTCTCGGTTGCAAAGCGACAGATCCAAGGAAATCACCTGAAAGTCGATCTTAGGCCCTGCGGCACCTGGACGCCACGCCAAAATCGAGAAAAGAACTCAACGACGCGCCGATCATACGAGACTGCGTCCGCCATCGACGACGATCACCTGGCCCGTGACGAAGTCGGCGGTCGCGAGGTACGCGACGGCCCCGGCGATGTCGTCGCCCGTGCCGGTGCGTTGCAGCGGGACCCGGCGGATGTATTCCTCATCGAGGGGCTCTCCAGGAAACTGAATTGTACCGGGTGCGACGCTGTTCACCAGAATCTCGGGTGCGAGCGCCCGCGCCAGGCAGCGCGTCAGCATGATCGATCCCGCCTTCGAGACGCAGTAGTGCGTGTAGCTGGGCCATGCCAAAACCCCGCCGAGCGAGGAGATATTGATGATCCGCCCACGCCCCTGCCGCTTCATGATCGGCGCGGCAGCCTGCGAGCAAAGAAACTGCGATTTCAGGTTCGCGTCGAGGATGCGATCCCACTGCTCGTCGGTGAGCTCCTCGAACTTGGCGTGGAAGAAGAGGCCGGCATTGTTCACCAGAATGTCGAGCCGGCCGAATTCCCTCTCCACCGTCGCGAACAGCCTTTCAACTTCGGCGCGCTTCGAGACCTCCGCCTGGATCGCCGTCGCACGCCCGCCGCTCGCCTGAATCTCGCGCACCACCGATTCCGCCTCGGCTTTCGACGCCTTGTAATTCACGACGATCGCCGCGCCCTCGGCCGCCAGTCGCAGCGCGATGCTGCGGCCGATGCGCTTCGCCGCGCCCGTGACGAGCGCGACCTGATTTGCGAGCGGTTTTTCCGCCATCCGAGAAACCTCCAAAAGGCAGACCGACACATTAGCATTAGCTGGGCCTCGGAGCACACCCCAGCCGAGCCTCGGCCTTCGACGCGAGGATGGGTTAGCGCGCGCCCGCGGGCAACGGCGATCATGTAGAATCGGAACCCGAAACGGAGGGCGAATGAAACTCGATCTGCTGGCGATTGCCCCGCATCCGGACGACGTGGAGCTCACCTGCGGCGGCACGATGCTCAAAATGGCCCAGGCGGGCTATCGCACGGGCATTCTCGACCTCACGCGGGGCGAAACCGGAACGCGCGGCAATCCCGAGACGCGGTTGAAAGAAGCAGCCCGGGCCGGAAAAATTCTGCGCGTCCAGGTGCGGCGCAATCTCGGTTTGCCGGACGCGCACCTTCAGGTGAGCGACGAGTTCAAGGCTGCCGTCGCCGGGGTGATTCGCGAGCTCGAGCCGCACACCGTGATCCTTCCCTACTGGGAGGGACGCCATCCCGATCACTACACTGCCGCGAGGCTGGGATACGAAGGCTGTTTCGTCGCTGGGCTCAAGAATTACCCGCTCGAGGGCGAAGCGTTCCGGCCGTTCAAAATCCTCTACGCTGCGGCCTACGCCGACGTGCGGCCCACCATCGCCGTGGACATCACCAAGCAGTACGAAGGCCGACGCCGCGCGATACTGGCGTACGCCTCGCAATTCCGCCCGCTGAAGAAGGAACGTTCAAAAGTAGCGCTTCCGCTCGACGAGCTGGAAGAGAGGATGGACGTCGTCGCGCGGCACTACGGGCGCATGATCGGCGTGAAGTACGCCGAGGGCTTTGTCGTAAAGGAAGTGATGCAGATCGACGACGTGGCTCGGATCCCCGTCAGGTCCCTTTGACGTTCGCCGCGCCGCGCGGCAGGTGATATTCCAATGGCATAAGGAAGTCGTAAGGAAATCCAAGAAAATTTGGTTTGGCCCCATTCGTAAAAACTATCGAATCAATGGAAAAATGCATTGGACGGAACGCCATAGTGTGCTTGACGGAGAGTGAACCGCTGAGGTACCTTCTGCCCGCTTAAATTCGCTGTGCGCAGACGACTGCGCTGGAGGACGGATGGACCCGAAAAGCGTTCTTGAGTACGCCGCAAAACATAACGCCAAGATCCTGGACCTGCGCTTCATCGACGTGCCCGGTGTGTGGCAGCACGTCAGCTATCCCATCAAGGAACTCAGCGCGGAATCGTTCCAGGACGGATTCGGAATGGACGCGAGCTCGATTCGCGGATGGGCGCAGATTCACGAATCCGACATGCTGCTGATCCCCGACCCGAACACGGCCTTTATGGATCCCTTTCGCGACACGCCGACGCTGGTCATGATCTGCGACGCGCAGGACCCGATTTCCCGCAAGCCGTACGACCGCGACGTCCGCAACCTGGCACACCGCGCCGAGGAATATCTGCAAAAGAGCGGCGTTGCGGACCAGGCGTTCTTTGGCGCCGAAGCGGAGTTTTTCATTTTCGATAGCGTGCGATTCGACGCCCGCGAGAACCAGGCTTTCTATTACATCGACTCGGACGAAGGCCGCTGGAATTCGGGCCGCGCCGAGCACAATCTGGGCTTCCGGCCGCGGTACAAGGAAGGCTACTTCCCCGTTCCTCCGACCGACCACTACCAGGACCTTCGCACCGACATGGTGTTGAAGCTTCAAGAAGTGGGAATCGACGTGGAATGCCATCACCACGAGGTGGCGACCGCCGGCCAGTGCGAAATCGACTTCAAATTCGACACGTTGATCAAGGCCGCGGACAACATGTGCAAGTACAAGTATGTGGTCCGCAACACCGCGTATCAGTACGGCAAGACGGTCACGTTCATGCCGAAGCCGCTCTATTCCGACAATGGCTCGGGCATGCACACGCACCAATCGCTCTGGAGCAAGGGCAAGCCGCTCTTCGCCGGCGACGGCTACGCGGGTTTGAGCCAGATGGCGCTGTGGTACATCGGCGGATTGCTGAAGCACGCGGCGGCCGTGGTCGCGTTTGCGGCACCCTCGACGAACTCCTACAAGCGGCTCGTCCCGGGATTCGAAGCGCCGGTGAACCTGGCGTATTCCCGCCGGAACCGCTCGGCGGCCGTGCGCATTCCGATGTACTCGTCGAGCCCGAAGGCGAAGCGGCTTGAATTCCGCCCGCCGGACGCGTCGTGCAATCCCTACCTCGCATACTCGGCCATGTTGATGGCCGGCCTCGACGGAATCGAGAACAAAATCGATCCGGGAGGCCCGCTCGACAAGGACATCTTCGAGCTTTCCAAGGAAGAACTGGCCAAGGTGCCGTCGGTGCCAGGTTCGCTTGAAGAGTCGCTCAAGGCGCTCGAAAAGGATCACGCATTCCTCCTCAAGGGCGGCGTGTTCTCGAAGGAGACCATCGACTTGTGGATTGATTACAAGATGTCGAAGGAAGTGAACCCCATGCGGATGCGCCCGCATCCCTACGAGTTCCACCTCTATTACGACATTTAGACCGCACGCGAGCGAGAGAAGCGCGGAAACTTCGAAACTTTCAAAGGGCGTTCCGGCGAAAGCCGGGACGCCCTTTTTGTTTGGCGCTCGGCGTTCGTAGACTATGCGCGAACGCTTAGGGCACCGCGCGTATAGCCCGCCGCGGAATCTGCTAAGCTGACATCAGGGAAAGTCATCCATCGACAATGGGATTGTTCGGTCGAAAAAGCGACGCAGGGGCTCGTTTCCGCAACCACGTGGCGGGCGGGAACGGGGACACCGAGCCAGTGTCCCACCGGATGACCCTCGAACTGGCGCGCGCGGAAACCTTTGCCGCAATGCTAGCGCATAGCCGCGCGTCCCGAACGATCGAGGTCACCGATCTCCTAGCGGGAATGTACATCTGCAACTGGGACCGGCTCTCTCAATACTGGCAGGAAGAAGACCGGGAGGAAGTCGAAACCTGGCTGCGTGGGATCTGCCGGATCAGCCCGCAGAGATGGCATTTCTGGATGGAGTATTACGACCGCGAGCGCGGCGAAGTCAAGCAGCCCCGGATCTTGAGCTTGTTGCGGAAGCGTAGGAAAGAGATTGTAAGCGAAAAGCCTCTCCGGTGGTCCGCAGGTCTCGCGGCCGTGGTGAAACAGGCGGAAGAAATCGCGCCCTTTCGCGATCGCATGGAGGGCCGCGCGATACCGATCCTCACGAGCGAATGCGTCCTGCTCTGCATCGCACGGAGCTACGGATCGGAAGTCAGCCAAAAGCTGGCGCAGATGGGACTCGACGCAACGAAGCTGGAACAGAGTGCGCTCTTCCCGCGTCGCGGGCCGCTGACCTAGAAAACCTTCGCAATCACGATCCTGGCCGGATCGTTCATCGTCAGATAATCATTTTGAAGTTGGGCCAGAGTACGGAGAGCGGAGCGCGCGGTTTGCGGCAGACGTACACCGGCACGGACTGCTCGTTGGGCATCGCATGAGGACTCGTGACCGTCGCGGCGAGCTGCACGTCGCCGAATAGCCTTATGAAATCCTCGGAACGCTCGCCGAAGACGATCACGCAAGAGCCGGAATAGTTCCGCGGCCCCCAATAGTAGTAGCTGTTGTGACCGCCGATCGCCTTGGGCAGGCCGAGCGCCGGACCGTAGTAGTCGATCGCGCCAGCCTCTCCATAGTTCCCCGCCAGGATTGCGCAGCCCGGTTGCTCCGCCGCAGGCAGCGAATGATAGACGCCCGCGACGGTTGAAGCCATGTTGTCCCACCCGAACATATCCGCGTAGAGCTGCGGAAGCTCGGCCTGCAATGCGTCCCGTTCCGTCTTCGCCATCTGCGAATACGGCAACGCGCGCGCGTAGCGCAAGAACACATCCACGGGAAGCACCGGCACGCCAAACGGCAGCGCGGCCAGGCCGCCGAGAATCAGCGCGATCGGGAACGCGACGCGCAGCCACGCGCGGGCGCGGATCTCCGAGAAACGCTCGATCGCCACTCCACCCGCGGCCATCAGCAGCGTGTAGACGGGCAGCGAGTAGTACGATTTTCCGTGCGAGAAGATGAAGATTGCCATGACGATCAGGTACGCCCAGCCCAAAAACCGGAATCGCTTCTCGTCTCGCCCGAACAGGAGCCACGCAAGACCCGCGAGCCATACCGGGAGCGACAGCGGATCGACGAATGCGATCTGGTCGGCGATGAATTGCAGCGGAGATATCGGCAGATTCTTGTGAAGCTGCGCATTGCGCACCACTTCGATCTGCGGCCAGCCGTGCCGCGCTTCCCAAACAAGGTTCGGAAGAAACAGCGCGAGCGCGATCAAGCCGCCAATCCATAACCACGGCGAACGGAAGATTTTCCATTCGCCCGAAAGAATCAGTCCCCCCACGATCGCCAGCCCGAACACCGCCATCGTGTGTTTGTTTTCAAGGCCCACACCCGCGACCGCGCCGAACGCGAGCCACAGCTTCGGCGACGCCCCTTTCACGACGCGAATCGCGATCCAAGTGCAAAACAGCCAGAAGAGCGGCTCGAAAGCGTTCATGGAGAAAAAACTGTCGAACGCAAGATAGGCGGGAGCAAACAGAATCGCGACGGCGGCAAGAAATTGGGCGAAGCGGCCGCCGCCGAGTTCGCGGGCCAGCACGCCCGTAAGAAAAATCACGGCGGCGCCCACGAGCACGGGCAATAGGCGGATGGAGACGAGCGAGCTGCCCAACACGCGGCGCACGAGCCAGGCCACGCCGGCGATGAGCGGCGGCTGGTCCACATAGCCCCAGGCGAGGTGCTCGCCGCAGGCCATGTAGTAAAGCTCATCGCGAAAAAAGCCGTAGTGGCGAATGCCCGCAAATTGCAGCAGCAGCTTCGCGACGGCTAGGCCCGCGAGAATGGCCGTGGCATTCACCGCCACTTCGCGGTCTCGAACTCCCGCAAAAGAGCGCTCTTCGAATTCAGCGACTCGAGTCTCGCTCATTGGCGCCAGTGCCGCGCGGCGGCGCTACTGCGCGGGTGCGGGCGAAACAATCTTCGCGCTCTGGATGCTATCGATATTTGGAAAATTCTTATCGAGATACGCTTTTCCCTGCGACGTGATCGAGCCCTGGTCCGGCCGCTCTCCGTATCCCGCGTACAGCTTCTGGACAACGTCCATCCCCGAGGTCACGCGGCCGAAGGGGGAAAATCCCTGGCGATCGAGCGGCGCGTTATTGCCGAAATTAATAAACAGCTGCGTGGTCCGCGTGTTTGGCCCGGCGGTCGCGAAGGTGATCGTCCCGGGACGATTGCTCTGCGTGGCGGAATCGTCCTTGATGTTGGCGGAGTGCCAGACCTTGTTGACGGCCGGGTCCGCGCTCAGACCGAACTGAACGATAAAGCCGGGCACGACGCGGAAGAATGCCGCGTCCGTGAAGAATCCGTGCTTCACGAGATTGTAAAAGCGGTCCGCGCCGAGAGGAGCCCAGGCACGCGTAACCTCCACGACGAAATCGCCCTTCGTGGTCGTGAACTGGACGCTGAAAACATCCGGCGCCTTCGCGGTCAGTGTGGCCGGGTGCAGCAAAGCAGGATCGGTCGTCATGTGTGTTGTCCTTGGATGTGTGGGAGTCTGAGCCTTTGGTGCTGCGGGCGGCGCCGCGGAGGGCGCCTGCCCGGCGAGGGCGGCCGGCGCAAGAGCAGCCAGGATGCACAGCGAAAACGGGACGACGAAGCGTTTCATGCGATGGTTCCTTTCCTTCACTTGGCTGCAGCCGCCACATTTTGCATGAGGCGGAGCGTATTGCCACCGAGAATTTTCTGAATTTGTTCTTCGCCGTAGCCGCGCTGAAGCAAAGCCTCGGTGATCCGAGGCAGATGCGAAGCGTCTTCCATGCCGTAGGGCATCACGGCGCCGTCGAAATCGGAGCCCAATCCGACGTGATCGATCCCGGCGACCTTCACGGCGCGATCGATGTGTTCGACGATCTTCGACCAGTCCACGCGGGGCAGCTTCCCCTCTGCCACCCACGCGCGGACGATTCTATCCGATTCGAGCAGCTTGCAGGCGACGTTTTCGCCGCAGCGTTTGGCCGTCTCCGATTCGACCTGCTTATCGAAGCCAGGCTGTGCTTTCTCCGCATCGCGGAATTCCTGGCTAAGGAATCCCACGTGGAAATTGATCTGAACCACGCCGCCCTTCGCCGCAAGAGCTTCGATCGCGCCGTCGGACAGATTCCGCGGCGTCTCGCACAGCGCGCGGCAGGAGGAGTGCGACGCAAAAACGGGCGCCGCGCTACAGGCCAGCACGTCGCTCAGCGCCTTGTCGGAGATGTGCGAGACGTCCACGATCATTCCGAGGCGGTTCATCTCCCGAATCACCTCTTTTCCAAATTCGCTCAGGCCATTGTGTGCGGGCTTGTCGGTGGAGGCGTCGGCCCAGTCGCTGCTGCGCGTGTGTGTGAGCGTCATGTAGCTCGCACCGAGGGAGGCATACTCGCGCAGCACGCCCAGGTCGTGGTTGATCATGTGGCCGCCCTCGATTGCCATCAGGAGAGCGATTCGGCCGACGTCGTGCGCCCGGCAAATATCCTCCGCCGTTCTCGCGAGGGTGAGGTCGTGCGCATGCAGCTCCGCCTGGCGGCGGACCGCCGCAATCTGCCCCAGCGCGCGCTGCACCGCATCGCGCCCCGTGACGGTCGCCGGCACCCAGATGGCGAAGAAGATTGCGCTCACGCCGCCATCGCGCATGCGAGGGATATCGACCGAGCCGTCCGAGTGCCGCTCGCCTAGATCGAAGTTGTCGAAAACGAGGCGCTGCGTCGTGTCGACGTGCGTGTCGATGACGATGGAGCGGAAATGCAGATCGCGGGCTCTGGAGGAGATGCCTGATTGAGAGTCAGACGTTGGTGGCGCCAATATCCCTCCGCGCTTGTACGCTTGTGCGGATCAACCCGCAAAAGTCTACCAGAACTGGCTTCGGCGGTCCGCATTTGGGCCCCGCAGTCATTCCCGGCCGAGTTGCATTACGCGAACACTTCCCGTAACTGGCCTTCGAACACAAACTTCCACAGTAGTATCCTGTGCTAGGCAGCGGCTTAGGTAAACCGCGTGACGACCATGGCCAGCGAACATCTCGGCGAGTTGAAAAAATGGGCGACCGAAGTTGCCCGCACAGGCGGCAATGGTGAACCCGTTCAGCTCGACCGTGCCATCGAATTGATCAGCAAGAATTTCGCCGTTCAGACGCACGAAGTGGCCATACTCGGGCTCACTTCCGACGAGAGATCTTTGCGATTCCTCACGCCGGGCAATCTGCGGACCGTCGGGCAGATTCCTCTATCGAGCGCGAATGCCCTGGCGGCCCGCACTGTCCGCGAAAGACGCCCGGAGCTCATCAACCACTTCAGCGTGGTGCCTCACGCATCCGTTTTCGAAGCGGTGCCGATCGCCGAAGAATTTCGCGGGGACCCGATCCAGAAAATCATGAGCTCGCCCATCATGGTGGCGAGCCGGGTGATTGGTGTCGTGCAAGTTTCCCGGAAGGGCAAGGCTCAGGCCGACGCCGGTCCGGACTTCACCCATCCGCAGCTCCGCGAGTTGAAAACCATCGCCGACACGCTGGCTCCCTGCATTCTGCTTTGCAACAAGGACTGACCCTCTCCGGACGAGTCCGCCGCGCGCCACAGCGTGGCCCTCGCCGATCGCAATCCCGATCTTCACGCAATTGTAATCGTCGGAAGTCGTGAAATGAGTTGACATCACTGCGCGTGCTTGTTAATTTTCGAGCGCCGAATTTTTCGACTCAGACAACGGGAGGCACCGCACACCGGCACGGCACATGGCGTTCGTCGCGAAGAACATTTTCCTCACCAAGGGAGTCGGAAAGCACCGCGAGCGCCTGTCGAGCTTCGAGCTCGCCCTGCGCAACGCCGGCATTGCGGCCTGCAACATCGTTCGCGTCTCGTCGATTTTTCCCCCGTACTGCAAGCTCATCTCGCGCAGTGAAGGGCTTAAGCATCTGAAGCCCGGCCAGGTGGCCTTTACCGTCATCAGCGAAAACCAGACGCGCGAGCCGCACCGCTTGATCGCCGCGGGCGTGGGTCTGGCGCTGCCCGCCGATAAATCCATGTACGGATACCTTTCCGAGCATCACTCCTTCGGCGAGAGCGAGGAAATCGCTGGCGAATACACCGAGGAGCTCGCGGCGGAAATGCTCGCGACCACGCTCAACGTCGAATTCGATCCCGATCTTTCCTGGGACGAAAAAAAAGAGGTCTATCGCATCTCGAACAAGATTGTCCGCACGATGAACATCACGCAGTCGGCCGTCGGAGACAAGCGCGGCCTGTGGACCACGGTCCTCGCGGCAGCCATCCTGCTCGGCGAAGACGACTAACCGCTCCCGCCCGTTTTACCCGCTTCCCCAGAAATCAGCGTGAAACCGCCCTCTCCGGGTGGTGCTAGATGCGAAGCGACGCGCCCCTTTTCCTTTGCCATCCTCGTGGCCCGCAGGTAACGTAGTTTAACAACGATCGAAGAGCTCAAATTTCTCCAAGGAAGCTTGAACCGACGATGAGCCGATACACACCCGTCCCGCCCGACAATTTCGGCGGAATCCCGGAAGAACACTCCCGGTACGAGACCTCGCGCGCCGTCATCTTCCCCGTGCCGCTCGAGCGCACCACCTCCCATCAGACCGGTGCGCGCAACGGTCCGGCAGCCATTTTGTCCGCCAGCCGAAGCATGGAGCTCTACGACGAAGAGCTTGAGACCGAGCCGTACAAGGAAATCGGCATTCACACTCTGCCTCCCATCGACACGATGGACGGCGGGCTCGGCGAAGTGATCACCGAACTCTTCACGGCGCAGGTGGGCCTGATCGAGGACGACAAGTTCCCCGTCGCGCTCGGAGGCGAGCACGCTCTGACGCCCCCTCTGGTTTCCGCCCTGGCAAAGAAATACAAGAACCTGAACGTCCTGCATATCGGCGCGCACGCGGAACTGCGCCACGAGTATCAGGGCTACGCGGCAAGCCCCGCGTGCACGATGCGGCGCGTGGTCGAGACCTGCCCGGCCGTGCAAGTGGGGATTCGCTCGATTTCAGCCGAAGAGGCGCGGGCGCTGCCGCAACTGCGAACGAAGATCTATTGGGCCAAGGACATCTCGCGCACCCCTCTCAAGAGCTGGATCGCGAAAGTCCTCGACGATTTGGGCGCCACCGTTTATCTCACAATCGATCTCGGCGGCTTCGATCCGTCCATCATGCCCGCCACGGGGACCCCGGAACCGGGCGGCCTTGCCTGGCACGAAGTCACGTCACTTTTGCGCGCCGTCGCCGACCACAAAAAGGTCGTCGGCTTCGACGTCGTCGGACTTTTGCCCCATCCGGGCGGACACGCGTCCGATCTTCTCGCGGCCAAGTTGGTGTATAAATGCCTCGGCTACGTCTTCTGTAAGGCGTAGCGCGGAGGCGCTCTCATGTCGGGTCATCTTGCAGCAGTCCTTGCTGCGTCGGGCGGCATCTTCATCGGCGTGCACGCGCAAGGCTTCATCGCTTGGATCGTGATCGGGCTCCTCGCCGGGTGGGTCGCCGGCAAAATCACTCGCGGACGCGGATTCGGCTGCATCACGAATATCATTTTGGGGTTGATCGGCGCGGTGATCGGCGGCTGGATATTTACGCGCCTCGGGATCGAAACCTGGGGATTCTGGGGCAGCCTTGCGGCGGCAACCGTCGGCGCCATCGTGCTCGTCGCGATCGGAAGGCTCTTTGCCGGCGGTCCGTCGGAATAGAATTGGTGGCGTTCCGCGTCAGCGCGACGCTAGCCACTGCCAGGCGATCCACACAACGGGGCTTGCGAGGATGAGGCTGTCGATCCGGTCGAGCACCCCGCCGTGACCGGGGAGCAGAGATCCCGAATCCTTCACCGAGGCCCCTCGCTTGTAAGCCGACTTGATCAGATCTCCCGCTTGCCCGGCAATGTTCGCCAAGCCTGCGATTACCAGCAGGCTGACCAAATCCACGTGCATCCAGCGCTCGAATAGAAGGGCGACCAGCAGCGAGCCAAGCAGGTTCGCGAAAGCTCCTTCCCACGTTTTCTTGGGGCTAAGCGCCGGAGCCATCGGTAGACGCCCGATCGAGCGCCCGACAAAATAGGCGAACGTGTCGCCGGCCCACATCATGCAAAGCGTCAGGAGCACCAGTTGGCGGCCCACGACGCCGTCGATTTCGCTGATGCGAACCAGGTAGCTGAATGGCAGCGCGACGACCAGCAGTCCTGCGGAGCTGATCGCAATCGCCGGCAAGACTTCGTGTAGCGGTCGTCGCGTCGCAATCCCAATTCCCACAGCCCCAAAGACGAAAATCAGCAGGAGCGCTTCGATCGAGAGGGTCCCCCCGGCCGCGTCGCGGACGATGGAAACGCCTCCCGCCAGATTGTGAGTTTCGATGAGGCCGGTAGAGTACTGCGCGTAGAAAAGTCCGGCAACGCAGGCGATTGTCCACTTCTGAAACGCGGGAAGACCCACGCGCTCCCCGAGCCGGAAGAACTCGATCAGGGCGAGGATGGCGACGCCCGCCGCGGCTGCGGCCAGCAGCGCAAGCGGTCCCCACCAGACCAGCGCGACGACCGCCGGGATCAGGATAGCAGCGGTCAGGATGCGGGCCAGCATCCGGTGTCAGCCTCGCCCCGAATGCCCGGAACGCTTCGGGTTGCCATTGCCGGAATCCGAACCCGCGCGGCCCCTGCCGGACCCGAGCCCGCCGTAGCGGCGTTCGCGCTGCTGGAAATCGACCAGCGCTTCGAGCAGGCGCGCGCGCGAAAAATCGGGCCACAGCGTTTCCGTCACGTAGATTTCCGCGTACGCGATCTGCCAGAGCAGAAAATTGCTCACGCGCATCTCGCCGCTCGTGCGGATCAACAGATCGGGGTCCGGAAGCCCGGCTGTGTAGAGATGGTCGGAGATCGTCTGCTCGTCGGCATGGAAGGCGGAGAGGCCGTGCGCGCGGACGTGGTCGAGCAGGGCGTTGAAGGCGTCGGCGAGCTCGGCGCGCCCGCCGTAGTTGAGCGCCACCACGAGCTTCATTCCGGTATTGCGCGCGGTGAGGCGCATGGCCTCGTCGATGTCTTTCCGCACGCCCTCGGGAAGCTGCTCGGATCGGCCGATGACGAGCAGGCGGATATTGTTCTTGTGGATCGAGGGCAGCTCGCGCTTCAGGTATTCGCGAAGCAGGCGCATCAGGAAATCGACCTCGGCCTGCGGGCGGCGCCAGTTTTCGAGCGAAAAGGCATACAGCGTCAGGCAGCGGAGATGCAGCCGCGCGCACGTCTCGATCACTTCCCTCGCGGCCTTCACTCCGGCGCGATGCCCCGCGATGCGCGGCAGGTGCCGCCGCTCGGCCCACCGTCCGTTTCCATCCATGATTACGGCCAGGTGTTTGGGGAGCCGGTCGGGATCGAGTTTTTCGAGGAGCTGCGCTTCCTCGCGGCTGGCGGGCTTCAATAAATCGCTGGTTTTCACAGGAAATCGCTCAAGGATCGTCCGCGAGCGAAAGTAGCACAGGGGCAAACAGCGTGCAAGACTCGAAGGGACAAGGCGTCGCGAAGAATGCGCCGGCCGGGCGATAATACGTGCGGGATCCGGAAAGGGGAGGCGGTGGCCGCGAATCTGGAAAAAGTCGTGCCCTGGGGACGCTCGCTTGCGGAATACGTCCGTATGTTCGATCTTTCCGCGGACGACCTGGAATCAAGATTTCTCGACTGCGGCGGCGGACCCGCCAACGTAAACGCCGAAATGCACCGGCGCGGCCGCAACATCGTCTCGTGCGATCCGATCTATGAATTCTCCGCCGCCGACATTTCAAAAAGAATCGACGAGACCTTTCACGCGATCCTGAAGGCCACCGAAGCGAACCGGAACAATTTTGTTTGGACCGAGATGAAATCGCCCGAGCACGTCGGAGAAATTCGCATGGCCGCGATGAGGCAGTTCTTGGACGACTTCCCTCTCGGCCTCGCCCACGGGCGCTACGTCGTAGGCGCGTTGCCCGCGAGGCGCGCATCTTCCCCCTGTTTCCGAATTTCGGCGAAGTCCATTCGCCCCACGTTTCGCCTCTCGTCAACCAGTTGACCAGCGAAGGCTATCGGTGCGAGTTGAAACGCGTCCCGTACGAATTCCAGAAGGGCGGCAACGAAATGCTCCGCGTCTCGCATCCCCGCCCTTAGGATCCCCTGCCTCCTTGCCTCCTTGCCTCCCTGCTTCCCTGCGTTTCTGCATACCTCCACCCATTTGTCAGTATTTCTACGGACAGACAACTGATTCGCCTTTTGCTACCCTGCTCCGTGGCTGGAGCATTACATTTCGGCCGTTGCGAAGACGGGGCGGGCGCCCCTACAACGTCACGCCCCGTCAACGCACTCCACCCTCTATCACCATCTGCCGCCGGTCGCGTCATTTCTTCTCGCCGGATTTCAGCACCCCTAGCTGCGATCCTAAGTGTCACACCCTGCCGAGTGATTTTCGTCCTAACTCACAGAAAACGCACGATTGTGCCACCTGCAAAGTGTCACACTTTTCTAGGGGCCGATGGCGCTCCGCAAAGTGGGCTCGCCGCCAGAACTGCGCGTACGCTAGTGCAAATGGAAGAGGTGAACGAGGAAGCCGGAAAGACCTCCGGCGGACGGCTCGAAGATCGCGGTGTACATCAGGATCAGCGTCAGGATGATCATGATGATGCTGGAGGCCCACGCGATCAGATTGAAGCTCCAGGTGTTGACGTGGTCGCCCATCAGGTCGCGGCGGTTGATGAGCAGCAACATGAAAATCAGCACCACGGGCAGCCACATGCCGTTGCCCACCTGCGAGTACAGCAGAATTTTCCAGAGCGGCGCTCGCGGAATCAGGACGATCCCCGCCCCGACCACAATCAGCAGCGTATAGAGCGAATAAAATGCTGGAGCTTCCTTGAATTTGCGGTCGAGTCCGGCCTCAAAACCGAGACCCTCGCAAATTACGTGCGCAGTCGAGAGAGGCAGGATCGACGCGGCGAAAAGCGACGCGTTCAGCAGACCGAATGCGAAAAGCCCGCCAGCCCACTTCCCGGCGAGCGGAACGAGAGCCAGGGCGGCTTCCTTGGCGCTCGAAATGTTCGTCAGCCCATGGCGATTGAGCGTGGCCGCGCAGCACACGATAATGAAGAACACGATCACCATGCAAGAAATGCTGCCGACGAGGACGTCCATGCGCGCGTGTTTGTATTGGCGCGGCCCCACACGCTTTTCGACGAAGCTTGCCTGCATATAGAAGAATTGCCAGGGCGCGATTGTGGTGCCCACAAGGCCGATAAGCATCAGCATATAAGGCGCGTTCATGTGGACGGATGGAATCACAGTCTGCTTCGCAGCGTAGAGCCAATCCGGCTTGGCGAGAAACGCCGACGCCACGTAGGAAAGATAGAACGCGCATGCAACGAGGAAGATTTTCTCCACAATACGGTACGTGCCGTATACGACGATCAGCCACACAACGATGGCGGCAATCGGAACGGAAACGTACCGGCTGACGTGAAGCACTTCGCCGCCTTCGGCGATCCCGGAAAACTCGGCGACCGTATTGAACAGGTCGACGGCGAGAGCCGCGATCATTACGAAAAACGTCGAGCGGAATCCGAACTCCTCGCGTATCAGATCGGAGAGGCCTTTGCCGGTGATCACACCCATGCGGGCGCACATCTCCTCGCTGACGTAGAGTGCGATCGTCATCGGGATCAGCGACCACAGCAGCGTGTAGCCGAATTGCGCGCCCGCCGCCGAGTACGTGCTGATGCCGCCGGCGTCGTTGTCCACGTTCGACGTGATCAGCCCCGGCCCGACCACGGCCATGAACACGGCGAGCCGCCTCCGCACGGTTCGAGTGCGTCGGCCAAACTCCGCGCCCCCGCTCACCAACCGCGAGTAGGTATCCGTCAATGTGCCCCAGGTGTTCATCGCATCACATCAAGCATTCCAGGTTCAGAGTTTGGCGCGCAGACGGCTCACGATGTCGTCCACGGTGATCGCGCCGATCGGATGTTTCATCTCGTTTACAACCGTCAGGCTGCGGAGATTGTATTTGTCGAATAACTCGAAGACATCCTTGTCGCGCGCGTCCGGCGGAACCGAGAGCAAGGGCTCGGAGCCAAGTTCGGCCATGCGCTGGTCCGCGTCCGCGAGCACCAGGCGCGCGACCGGCACCGTGCCGGAGAGCGCGGCGTCGCGGTTGATCAGCACGATGTTGTCGAGCTGGTCGAGCGAGATTTCGTGGAAGCGGATGTAATCGATCACCTCGCCGCGCGTGGCGTCCTCGCCGACCGCGACGATTTCGCTCGTCATCATGCCGCCGGCGGTGTTCTCGTCGAAACGCATCAACTCCTTCACATCGTGCGCTTCGCGGTGCTCCATCTCATCGAGCACTTCCTTCGATTTTCCGGGTTCGAGGCTCTGGATCAGGTCGGCAGCCTCGTCCGGATTCATTTCCTCGATGATGTCTGCCGCCTTCTCGGTATCGAGTTTTTCCACGACCTGCGTCTGAAGGCGCTTGTCCAGCTCGGCAATCGTTTCGGCGGCGGTCTCTTCATCGAGCGAAGCGATGATGGACTGCCGTTCGGCCGGCGAAATCTCCTCCATGATGTCGGCTAGATCGGCCGGGTGCATCTCGGCCAGCTTGTCGCTCGACATGCGCAGCTTCACGCGCCGCAGAGGATCCGACTCGATCAGGTTGACGAATTCCCAACGAATCGTCCTCGGCGGGAGCCTTCTCTGAATGCGGCGGATGCCCATCGGCGGAACGAGTCCCTGCAAGAGGCGGCGAACCGCGCCGGGAATGCCGACATCCACCTGCGTGACGCGGAGCTCGGTATTGCCGTTCGTGCGCTGGTCGGCCAAATCGACGTCGTTCACCCGAACCACCTTTCGGCCGTTCGTGTCGATGATCTGCTGGTCGAGCAAGTCCTTCTGCACGGCGAGCCACGCCTCATTCGGGTGATAGAGCTCCAGAGCGGACTCGTCCGTGGTGAGCTTGACCCGGCCGGGGGCGACCGAAGCGATCTGGTCATAGCGCGCCACCAGCGGGCGGAACTTGCCGCGGCCGAGCAGCAGGCGCGAGATGCGGTTCGGCTGCTCGTCCGGAACAATGAACATCTCCTTGACGCGGCCGACAAAATTGCCGAAAGAATCGTAGGTTTCGGCGCCCAGGATTTCGGTTGCGTGAAGCATGAATGGCTCCTTCATCAGGGCAAGCGATCGGCAAAAAAAATGCCCGGGACCGGCGATGCATCCGGCCACGGGCAGACAGAAAACCGCCCTCGGATTACTTCAGGCCGGGCCTCGCCTCCCTGTTCCCGGACACCCAATCGGCGCGCAAACTGCGTGCCGCGCCGACAGCTCGGGAGCAGCGATCGAAAACGAGCGCGAAAATGGCCGACTCCGGCCGGGCATTCGCGACACGCCCGGCGGAGCGACTACCTCCAGGCTCCGAATTGGACGAACGCGCTTCCATTGCGATGCATTTGTCCCCGGTTCGACTAGTAAAGGCAGACGGAAACTTTGTCAAGCAAAGAGTGCGCTTGTCGCAAGATTTTTACGCTGCGAACAGCATATTTCGCGGAATTCGGCCGCGCCGGCGGCATTCGGCCGCATTCAGCTCCCAATAGGTGGCTCGAATGTAGTCGCGGCCCGCGAAACCGAGAGTTCCGGCCACGCGGTCTATGGCCTTCGGCGAGCCTTCGAGCTCGAGAAAGACTCCCACCGGTGTTTCATCCAGGTCCAGATGAAGGCCGGGCAAACGAAACGTGGTGCGGTACTTCTCGTAAGAGAATCCGGGTCGGAAGCCCAGAGAGCGAAGGATTGCCGTCCAACTGTGGGGTAGTCGCACGGCCAGTTCCCTCTCAAGCTTCTCCTTGTAGCGCGAACGCGCCGAGGCTGGGGCAGGACTCTTCGACGTGATCAGAGTCCGTCGAAGTCCGCCCCGAATGAGCCCGGAGGCAGCGGGAGTTTCGATGCGAACCCGAAGGAGCCGGCCACGGCGGCGAAAATCCGAATCCGGCGTATCAAAGAGCGTGTTTCGCTCGAGGACCCGGCCGGAGCAGTGACAACCAAGGCGGCGCAGCTCGCGGATCAAGCCGTCAATGTCCGTGACGTGGAGTTTGACTTCGATTTCGCGGACCGTGCGACCGCGCGAAGGCATGGCTGAGTATAGCTTGGGCGGAGAGCCGCTGAAAAAGGAACGTCCCGCAAACAGGAAGCATGTTGCCAAACGTGCGGGCGAGCCAGCATAATCGCTTCACTGCCGCGGTATCGCGCGCGTTCATGACCGAACCAGCCACGCCATTGATGCAGCAGTATCACGCCGTGAAGAAACAGCACCCGGCGGCGCTGCTGCTGTTCCGGCTCGGGGATTTTTACGAGCTGTTTTACGACGATGCGGTCCTCGCCTCGCGCATCCTGCAAATCACGCTCACGGCCCGGAACAAGGAAAAGGGACAGCCGGTGCCGATGTGCGGAGTTCCCTACCACGCCGCTGAAAACTACATCGCGCGCCTGATTCGCGCCGGGCACAAGGTCGCCATTTGCGAACAAATGGAGGAACCCGGGCCGGGGAAGAAGCTGGTGCGGCGCGAGGTGATTCGCGTGCTGACGCCGGGAACCGCGACGGGCGCGTCGCTCGTCGATCCGAAGGAGAACAATTTCCTTGCAGCCGTCGCGCGGAGCGCGGCAACCAGCGCCGCGGCTGCCGGAAGCGCGCGCCCGGCCAGCCGCCAGACCGAGGCTAGGATCGGGCTTGCGTACGTCGACCTTTCCACCGGCGAGTTCCGCGCCACGGAATTCAGCGGAGAAAAGGCCGAGGCGCGGCTGCGCGATGAGCTGGAAATCCTGCGGCCGCGGGAGATTCTGCTGCCGCGGCCCGTAACGCTGTTTCCCGAGAAAGCGCCGTCGAGTATGAACGGCCTCGGCGCGGTCGAGACGCGGCTCGAAGATTGGGCTTTTGAAAGCAACTATGCGGCGCGACAGCTCGAACAGCATTTTCGCGTCGTGGCGCTCGAAGGGTTCGGGCTGACCGGGCACCCGCAGGCAACCGCGGCGGCGGGCGCTATCGTCCACTATCTGCGCGAGACGTCCGCGATCGCAGCCCGGAAGCCTGAAGACACAATCGCGATTCCCTCGCTACGCCCCGCGGGAACCGGCCTCGAGCACCTCGACCGCATCGGCTATTACGAGCAGCAGGATGCGATGATCCTCGACCAGGTGACCGTGCGAAACCTGGAACTCGTCGATCCGGCAGCGGGAGACGACGCGTCAGCAACGCTGGTGAGGTCGATTGACGAGACGGCAACCGGGATGGGCGCGAGGTTGCTGCGCGCGTGGCTTTTGCGGCCGGAGATTTCGCGCCCGGAGATCGAACAGCGACTCGACGCCGTGGCCGATTTGAAATCGCGAACTGTGGCGCGGGAGGAAATTCGCCGGGAGCTGGAAGGCGTCCTCGATCTGGAGCGGCTAACGAGCCGCATCACGCTCGGCGTCGCAACGCCAAGAGACCTGATCGCGCTGCGGGGATCGCTCGAAAAGATACCCGGCTTGCGGGAACTGATCGTTGACGGATATCCGCCACAGCCATCTGTAGGGGCGGGTTTGAAACCCGCCCCTACGCGACACGAAACCGCGAGGCTCTACGCGCTGCGCGAGCAGATGGACGAGCTGACGGACGTCCGCGAAATCATCGCGCGAGGGATCGCGGACGAACCTCCCGCTTTGCCGAGCGATCCGGGCGTGATCCGGACGGGCTTCCACGCGGAACTCGATGAGCTGCGCGACATCCTGAAGCACGGCCGCCAAACCATCGCCGCGATGGAAGAGCGCGAACGAAAGCGAACCGGCATCGCCTCCCTGAAGATCCGATACAATCAGGTGTTCGGCTATTACATAGAGGTGTCGAAACCGAATCTTTCGCTCGTGCCGGCGGACTACGACCGAAAACAGACACTGGTGAACGCGGAACGGTACACGTCGGGCGAGCTTGCGGAACACGAGCGCAAGGTGCTAACGGCCGAGGACAGAGCGCTCGAAATCGAGCGGCGGCTCTACGGAGAGATCCGCGAGTCGATCGCGCGCGAAGCGGGTCGCTTGCGTCGCACGGCCGCGGCGATCGCCCATCTCGACGTGCTCGTGAATTTCGCCCGACTCGCGGCGGCGCGGAACTACGTCCGCCCGGAATTTACCGAGCACGAGGTGCCAAGGAAAGGGCCGCGAGGCGAGCTGCTGGTGGCCGGCGGGCGGCATCCGGTGATCGAAAAGCTGCTCGAAGAGACGGGCCAGCGGTTCGTGCCGAACGATCTGTATCTGGGAGACGAGACGCCGTTTCTCCTGATCATCACCGGGCCGAACATGGGCGGAAAATCCACGTACCTGCGGCAGACGGCGATCATCTCGATTCTCGCGCAGATGGGGTCGTTCGTACCGGCTCAGCAAGCGAAGCTGCCCCTACTCGACCGGATCTTCACGCGGATCGGCGCGTCGGACAATCTGGCGCGGGGCCGCTCGACCTTTCTGGTGGAAATGAGCGAGGTAGCCGCGATTCTGAACACGGCGACGCCGGCAAGCCTGGTGCTGCTCGACGAAGTGGGGCGCGGCACGGCGACGTTCGATGGGCTTTCCATTGCGTGGGCGGTCGTCGAGTCGCTGCACGCGGGCGCCCGGCCGAGGACGCTCTTCGCAACGCATTACCACGAACTGACGGAGCTCGAGCAGCTGCTGCCGGGCGTGAAGAACGTCCACGTGTCGGTTGAAGAGGCGGGGAGCGAGATCGTTTTCCTGCGGCGCGTGGAGCCGGGCAGCGCCGACAAGAGCTACGGCATCGAAGTGGCGCGCCTGGCGGGCCTGCCGAATAAAGTGGTCACGAGGGCGAGGGAGATCCTGCGGCGGCACGAGCGAAGCGAAGAAAAGCTCACGCGGGAGCTTTCTCCCGGAGCGATTCCCCCGGCGCCGCAGCAGACGAGTTTTGCGGCCATCGACGAATCGGTTCTCGAGGCGCTGCGCGGCGCGGATTTGAACAAGCTGACTCCGCTCGAAGCGCTGAACCTGCTCGCGGCGTTACAGAAGCAGCTGCAATGAGCGGCGCCGGATGAAGGACCAGGCGATGCGGGTGCTCGGCATGATGTCGGGGACATCGGCGGACGGAATCGACGCCGCTCTCGTGCGCATATCGGGCGCGCCCCCTGCGCTCGTCGCGAAACTCGAAGGACACCATCACGTTCCCTTCCCCGCCTACATGCGCGAGGGAATCCTGCGCCTCGCGAACGGCGCGGCGACCAGCACGGCGGAAATCAGCGAGTTGAACTTTCTGCTCGGGGCGGAGCTCGCGCGGGCGGCCATCGCGGCGTGCAAGAAGTGGCGAGTGCCGCTCGAAGAGGTGTCGCTGATCGGCTCGCACGGCCAAACCGTGTTCCACATGGGCGCGGCGGCCCGATTCCAGGGGAAGGTGCGGGCGCCCTCCACGCTACAGATCGGGGAGACGAGCATCATTGCCGAGCGGACCGGAATCTCGACGGTCGGAGATTTTCGTACCGCCGATATGGCCGCTGGCGGGCAGGGAGCGCCGCTCGTGCCTTTTGCGGACTACCTTTTGTATCGCGATGAGCTGCGAGGCCGCGTGGCGCTGAACATCGGCGGGATTGCAAATGTGACGGTGATTCCGGCGGGTGCCGGGCTAGCGGATGTCTTCGCGTTCGACACCGGTCCTGGAAATATGGTCGTGGATGCTCTCGTCGAGCGGGTCACCCGAAAAAAGGCCTCGTACGACCGCGACGCACGCATCGCCTTGAGCGGGCGGACGATCCCCGAGCTGCTCGTCAGGCTGATGCGCGAGCCGTATCTGCGAAAAAAACCTCCGAAGTCGGCCGGTCGCGAACAGTTCGGGGAGGCATATACACGGGGGCTGCTCGCGTGGGGAAATCAACACCACGCGGGGCACGCCGATCTGGTGCGCACCGCGACCGTGTTCACTTCCCTGACGATTGCCGACGCGTTTCGCCGATTCATACTGCCGCGAACCAACGTCGATGAATTGATCGTTGCAGGAGGCGGCGCGCTCAATCCGTTGATGATGGCGCAGCTCGCGGCCTCGCTGCCGGGAATCGAAGTCGCGCCGGCGAGCCGGTTCGGTGTGCCCGCGGAGGCCAAGGAGGCTTTCGCGTTCGCCGTGCTTGCGTACGAGACGTATCACGGCCGGCCATCGAATCTGCCATCGGCCACTGGAGCGAGGCATCCGGCGGTACTCGGAAAGATCGTGCGCGCGGGCAAATCGCTGCCGAAAGGGCACCGTTGATCGCCGATCGCTCGATACGGCGCTCCATTCCGCGCAAGCGAGGAGTGGGGAACGGGTCGACGGCGGCGAAACTTGCCGTTCTCTTGACAGCCCTCGGAATGCTCGCGGCTGGATGCGGAAGGACGCAGCAGGCCGCCGATCCGGGCACGGTCAATTTCCTGATCGAGTCGATGCCGATCAATCTCGATCCGCGGATCGGGACTGACGCGCAGTCCGAACATCTGCACGGCCTCATCTTCGACAGCCTGGTGGCGCGCGACGCGCAGATGGCCATCATTCCCGACCTCGCGACAACCTGGGACATCCCCAACCCGCTCACGTACGTGTTTCACCTGCGGCGCGGGGTGAAATTCCATGACGGCAGGCCTCTCACGTCGGCCGCCGTGAAGTTCACGTTCGATTCGATTCTTTCGGGCACGGCGGCATCACCGAAGCGCGGGACTTTCCCGATGGTGGAGTCGATCGAGACTCCCGATGACGCGACGGTAATTTTTCACCTGAGTGAGCCGTTCTCGTCGTTCCTGTGGAATCTCACGCTGCCGGGGATCGGCATTGTGCCGGCAGGATCCGGCAAGGAAGAAGCTCAGAAGCCGATCGGCACCGGCCCTTTTCGCGTTGCGAGCATCACCCAGGACGAGGAGATTGTGCTGGAGAGGAATCCGGATTACTTTGGGGGCGCGCCGAAAATCGACCGCGTGCGTTTCCGTGTTGTGCCGGAGGCGATTGTGCGCGCGCTCGAGCTGCGCAAAGGCACCGCGGACATCGGCGGCGTGAATTCGCTGACGCCGGATATGGTCCTGGCGCTGACGAAAGTGCCGGAACTTTTCGCGGAGGAGCAGCCGGGGACGCAATTCGCCTACGTGGCCTTTAATTTTGACGATCCGATTCTGGCCCACCGGGAAGTCCGGCAGGCGCTCGCGTACGCAACGGACCGTGCGACGCTGATTCGGTATCTGCTGCGAGGGCAGGCGCGGCCGGCGTCGAGCCTGCTGCCGCCGAACCATTGGGGATTCGAGCCAAACGTGCAGCAGTACGCATATGATCCCGCGCGCGCGGAACATCTGCTCGACGCTGCAGGCTTCGCACGCGGAGCAGACGGCGTTCGAATTCATCTGACGCTGAAGACTTCGACGGAGGAGTCCGCGCGGCTGCTCGGCGAGGCGCTGGCGGACCAGTGGAAGCGCGTCGGGGTGGCGCTCGAGCTGAGGCCGCTCGAAAACGCGACGTTCCTTTCGGACATCGGGCGCGGCAGTTTTCAGCTCTACACGCTTCGCTGGATCGGCGCGAACAACGATCCGGACATTTTTCGATACGTATTCAGCTCGAAGAGAATGCCTCCCGACGGAGCGAACCGCGGGCACTACCGCGATCCCGCGCTCGATGCGCTGATCGACCGGCAGCGCGTCGAAATGGATATGGCGAAGCGCAAGGCGCTTCTCTCCGAGATTCAGAAGATCGTCGCCGAGGACGAGCCGTATATCAATTTGTGGTACGTGGACAACGTTTGCGTGCATCGCGAGCGCGTGACCGGGATCGCGATTCCGCCGGGCGGAGACTACGATTTTCTCGACACCGCGGAGCTGAAGTAGAAGCAGAGTGCTGCCGCGGCTTTAGACGCATACCTTGGGCGCGGACATCAGGGCGTGAGCTCTGGGCTGCGAGTCACGGCCTGCAAGATGGGCGTGGTCGCGAACGTCGTCGCGATGGCCATCAGCACGAACATCGCAAAGAGCGCGGGCGAAAGCACGCCGAGATCCAGTCCCACGTTCAGCACGATCAGCTCCATCAGACCGCGCGTGTTCATCAGGATGCCGACCGATACCGCCTCGCGCCAGCTCAGGCCCGTTAGCCGAGCCGCCACGAAACTGCCTCCAAACTTCCCCAGCGAAGCAACAGCTACGATGGTCGCACAGATGAGCCAGTTCCGCAGGCCGTGCACGAGGCCGATCTGCGTCCGTAATCCGGTGAAGACAAAGAACACGGGCAGAAGAAGCGCTACCACGGCGTCTTCCAGCTTTCTCCGGACGTCCTGCGCCAGCGCGGAATCGTGCGGAACGACGACGCCAATCAGAAAAGCGCCGAAGAGGGCATGAATTCCGATTCGCTCCGTAGCGAGGGCCGCCAGCAGCAGCGCGGCGCAAACAATCACAAACGTGCTCTGCGCCGCCAGACGGTTTGTCGCTTGCTTGCGAACGAGCCAGAGCGCGGCAGGCCGCACCAGCACGAATATCACGATGATGAAAGCGGCCGTCAGGCCCAGGGTTGTGAAGATGCGTCCGGGCTGGGCCCGGGCAACGCTGACGACGAAGGCCAACAGGCACCACGCCGTGACGTCGTCCACCGCCGCGCACGCGAGCGCGATTGTGCCGATCCGGCTCTTCTGCATCCCGCGATCGGTGAGAATTCGCGCCAGCACCGGAAATGCGGTCACGGACATCGACACGCCGATAAAGAGCGCGAATTGCGTGAAGGAAACGTCTTGCGAAGAAAGCAACGGATACAGCCGGAGCGCCAGAGTAGCCCCGAGCAGGAACGGGACAATGATGCTCGCATGGGAAATGACCACCGGAGCGCGCGTGCGTTGCCGTAATAACCGGGTGTCTAGCTCGAGCCCGACCAGAAACATGAACAGGATGACGCCAACCTGGGAAGTGACCGAGAGAAACGGCACGACCAGTGAGGGAAACACGTGAGCGGAGAGTTCCGGCGCCACGCGGCCCAGCAAGGACGGTCCCAGCAGAATGCCCGCAATCATTTCGCCAATGACGGGCGGCTGGTTCATCCAGCGGAACACTGCACCAAGAGCTCGAGCCGCGACGATGATGACGACGAGCGCAAAGAGCACGTGCGCGAGCACATTGTCGCCGGGTGATGCGGCGGCGCCGAAAGGCGTGCGCGGCCCGTTGGCAATCAGCGAGCGCCCAAAGCGCTGAATCAGGAAGAATACTCCGACGCTGCACGCGAGCATCGCTGCGTAGATCAGCGCCGTTCGTAACTTGTGCACGATACCCTCGCCCCTACGGCTTCGCACCGCGTTCGCGGATCGTCTGCTCTAAGTCAGTGCGCAGACTTGGCATTCCCGGCTTCCTGCTTTTCCCGGAGCAGATGTTCCTCGATGCGCCGATCCTGTTCTTTCGCATGCTCTTTTCTACCGCGATTCCAAAAGAAAAGCCGGATGGCGGCCAGAATCATGGTGAACCCGATATACGTGGGCGCGACCAGGCTGCCGCCGGCCCTATGGTCCCACCAGAATAGCGGCAGCGCACCCAGCACCAACGCTACGGCCGCGATCTTTCGTTTCCGCACTGAGGCGGCGCTGAATTCATCTTTCGAAGCGTTCTTGGCGTTTACCACGACGAGCAGCGGCGGCTGCGCTTTTCCCTTGCAGTCGAAGACTTCGCAGCACAGATCGGGAACTTGTTGCACACGAGCTTCGCAGAGCGCCTGCGCCTCCCCGAGACTATCGAACAAGAGAAACGTGCTGTCGCGAAGCCGGGCAAAGGCCACGCCCTCGGACGAAACAGGAGTCTCGGAACCAAACCGCCGGAAGAAAATGGCACATTGCGAGGGCTTGAGGAGCGCGTTCCAATCCCGCGGAACCCGCGCTTCGTCGTACACTTTGATTTCGCGCATCGGAAGATGCCGACTATGCGACTCGAAACCTGAAGGGAACGCCGCGAGCGCGATCGGCTCTCACGAATTACGAGCCCAGAGCCTTCTCGATTTCGGAATTCGGAAGCGCGCCTTCGCGGGCGATGGACCAGTCGTCGCCATCGATGCGAACAATCGTGGAGGCAAGAGTGCCGCCCGTGTCGCCCGCATCAAGGATGAGCGGGACGCGGTCATCGAGCTGTGCGATGAGCTCGGTGACGTTGGTACACGAAGGATGGCCCGAGAGATTCGCGCTCGTCCCGGTGACCGGCCCGCCCACGGCTTCAATGAGCGCGGTGGCAATTCGCGAGTCGGCCCAGCGCAGCGCCACGCGGCCGGTGTTGCCGGTGACTTTGAGCGGGAGGCGGTGAGTCGCCTCGACGACCAGAGTCAGGGCGCCAGGCCAGAATTTGTTCGCGAGCGTGAGAAACACATCAGGCACGTCGCGGACAAGCGCGACCGCTTGCTCAACGGAATTTACCAGGATTGGCAGCGCGCGTGTTTCCGGGCGCCCCTTCACCTGAAAGACGCGCTCGACGGCAAAGAGATTGAACGGGTCAGCGCAAAGACCGTAAAACGTGTCGGTCGGGATGCTGACGATGCGGCCGCGCTTGATGAAACTGGCGGCGTAGTCGATCACGTGCCGCTCGGGCGCTTCGGATGAAATTTTGAGGATCTCGACGGGCAATGTACGCTCGCGGCGGGCTGCGCCGGGGTTCAAAGGGAAATTAGCACAGGCGCTGCGCGGGAAGCAAGATCAACGCACGCAAGATGTTAGGGGCCGCGACGAGAGGCGGCGGCGTGCGCTCCAGGTTTACGCCGGGTTAGGCGTTTGCTAGGCTTGCGAGAGGGTGGCACGTGGCGACGAGATGAGGCCGGGTCACCCGGCAATATGATTGCGAGTCGCGACAACAAGTGGCTGAAGACGTTTCGTGCGGCGCTGCGCGGATCCGGGCCGCGCGACGGCGAGCCTATCGGCGTCGAAGGCCCGAAGCTCGTCGAAGAGGCACTGCGCTCGGGGCTCGAGGCCGAAGCTTTGCTCATAAGCGAAGCGGGCGAGCGCGAAGGCGCGCGAATCCTGCGTGCAGCGGGCGAAAGCGAGTCCGGAATCCCAAGGTCGCGCGTCCTGCGGACCACGGACAAACTTTTCCAGGGCGTGGCGGGCACGAACGCACCGCAAGGAGTGGCGGCGCTTTTCCGGCAGCGCGCTTGGGGATTCGATGACGTCCTGCGCGGCGCGGGCGCGATGCGCGAAAGCTCGCCGCTTGTGATCGTGCTGGCAGGAGTGCAGGACCCGGGAAATGTGGGCACGATCCTGAGATCGGCGGAAGCGTTCGGCGCGACGGGAGCGGTGGCGGTGCGCGGGACGGCCGACCCGTGGTCTCCGAAGGCGCTCCGCGCGTCTGCGGGATCGGCTCTCCGGCTGCCGATTCTTCGAGGGATGGCCATTCCCGTCCTGCTCGCGCAGTTGCGAATCGCCGGCGTGAAGATCTATGCGGCGAGTTCGGAGGCGCGGAGCGATGTGGATGGTTCCGCGGGTATTTCCGGACAGGCGGACCTCCGCCAGCCGTCGGCCATTTTCATCGGCAGCGAGGGGAGCGGAGTGCCGCCTGAGGTCAAGCGCACGGCCGATGCGACGATTTCGATTCCGACGAGCGACACGGTCGAGTCGCTGAATGCCGGAGTGGCGGCATCGATCGTTTTGTATGAGGCGGCGCGCCAACGGAAGCAAGGACTGAGCAGCCAAGCCTAGGTAAAAAGGAAGAATGGGACTGTTTCGCACAATCGAACCGGAAGAAGAACCGCAGGCGGGGCGGCCGCTGGCGGACAGGATGCGCCCGCAGACGCTCGACGAGTTTATCGGGCAGGAGGAATTGCTCGGCCCGGGAAAGCCGCTGCGGACTCAGATCGAGCGCGACGAGCTCAGCTCGATGCTCCTCTGGGGGCCACCCGGGTGCGGGAAGACCACGCTCGCGCGGATCATCGCCAAGCACACGCGGAGCGACTTTATCCCGTTCAGCGCGGTGCTGGCCGGAATCAAAGAGATCAAGGACGTGATGGCGAAGGCCGAAGGCGCGCGCCGCTACGGCCGCCGGACAATCGTCTTTGTGGACGAGGTGCACCGGTTCAACCGCGCGCAGCAGGATGCTTTTTTGCCGCACGTGGAGGCGGGAAACATTCTCCTCATCGGCGCGACGACCGAAAATCCCTCGTTCGAGGTGATCGCGCCGCTGCTTTCGCGGATGAAGGTGTACGTCCTGCATGCGCTCTCGGAAGACCAGATCGTGGCGCTGCTCCGGCGGGCGATCGACGATCCGGTGCGCGGGCTTGGAAAAGAAAACGTCGAGGCGAGCGGCGCAATTCTCGAGCGCATCGCCGTCCTCGCCAACGGCGACGCGCGCGCCGCGTACAACACCCTCGAAGCGCTCGTGCTGGGAACCGAGCCCGGCGCGGACGGCCGGCGCGTCCTTTCCGAAGCGCGGCTCGAGGACGTCCTGCAAAAGAAGCTCCTGCCATACGACAAGTCCGGCGAGGAACACTACAACCTGATTTCCGCCCTGCACAAGTCGGTGCGAAATTCCGATCCCGACGCGGCGCTCTACTGGCTCGCGCGGATGATCGAATCGGGCGAGGACCCGCTCTATCTCGCGCGCCGGATGGTGAGAATGGCGAGCGAAGATATCGGGCTCGCGGAACCCGGAGCGCTCGCCGTGACGATCGCCGCCAAGGAAGCCTTCGACTTCATCGGGCCGCCGGAGGGGCACCTGGCCCTCGCGCAGGCCGTGGTCTATCTGTCACTTGCGCCGAAGTCAAATGCGCTCTATACGGGATACGGAGCTGTACAAAAAGATTTGCAGAACACCATCGCGGAACCGGTTCCGCTGCATCTAAGAAATGCTCCGACCGGACTCATGAGCCATCTCGGATACGGCAAGGGCTATCAATACGCGCACAACACCGAGGAGAAAGTGACCGACATGACCTGCCTGCCGGAGAGCCTGCTCGACCGCACCTACTATAATCCCACGGATCAGGGATTCGAGGCGCGCATCCGCCAGAGGCTCGAAGAGATTCGGCGAATCCAGAAAAAGAGTCCGGCGGCGAGGGACAAGGAGTGAGGAAGCTTTTCCCAGGAAACAGACGATCTCGGAGGCGCGCGCAGTCCGCTTCCCTGCTGGCGGCCGCCACGATGGGCGCCATTTTTCTGCTCCAACCGGCGGCTTCACGCGCGCAGGACGTTCCCAAGTACGTGATCGACGAGGATTGCCAGGCCTTTGATGTTTCGGCGGACAACGCAATCGTGTACGCGGTGCCGCGCCTGAAGCGCGTCAAGCGGCTCATCATCGAACGCGACGACATTTCGATCTCGGAAGGTCCCGGAAAAACAAGGCGGATCGTGGAAGCGGACAAGTTCATGCCGATTCCTCCACCGGCCGGATACATCGTCGATTCGCTGAAGTGGTCGCCGGACGGCAGGCACATCGCCGTCAACATGACGCTGATACAGCCCCCCGCGGGCTACGTGGACAAAACGGCAAAGAGTGAAGACCAGAAAAAGGAAAAGAAGAAAGACACAGATCATGAGGACGACCGCGAGGATGACGTCCCAATCATAGGAGTCGGCGGCGGCCGTGCAATCGCCTTGCTTGATGACGACGGGCGCGAGATCAAAGTCGCCGGGGCGAAGACCCGATTTGTCGAAGGCGCCGTGAACGGCACGTGGCTGGCGGATGGCTCGACCGTCGCGTACCTAAGCGGCGGCGGACCGTTCACGATTACACGCGTGCGCCCGTCGGACGGGCAAACGAAAACGCTCTTTGAAGGGCACGCCTTCAATACGGTCGTCTGGGACGCCAAGAACAACCGGGCGTTCGCCGTGGGAGACAGCATCAGCCTTCGCGGACGGCTGACGCTCGTGCGCCTCGATCTAGTGAACGAAACCGTGACCGAAATCGCACAGATTGAAAGCTATCAGGGCGCGCTCAGCCTCTCGCCTTCAGGAACGAAGATCGGCTATTTCGAGGACGGCGACACCATCGACGTGCTCGACCTCGCGCATCCCGGAAAGCCCGTGCGCGTGCGGGCAGGGTACGGGAGATTCGAGTGGGGCCGCGACGAGCGGCGCGTGCTGCTCAAGCGCGGACCAGAGGACCGGTCGAACATTCTCTTGTGGGTTGGACTCTACGACGGGACGATCGCATCCATCCTGCACGACCTTCAGTTTCGCGATTTCCGGATTGCGCCGGGCGGCGAATCGATTGCGGTGACCATACCTGGGAAGAGAGTGCTGAAGGTTTTTCCGCTACAGTGAATCGGCAGGGGCGCTCGGGGCTACGCCAGCGCGCCCGATTCTCTAGTGCAGACGAAAACGCTTGATGTGTTCCTTCAGAATACACGCGTTCATGATGACGAAGAGTCCCGCGCTGCGGGCGCGTTCGGCCGCTTCCGCATGGATGACGCCTTCCTGCATCCAAATGCCGCGGGCTCCGATCCGGATGGCGGATTCCACGATCTCGGGAACGAACTCCGAGCGGCGGAAGATGTCGACGATGTCCACGTGCTCGGGAATGTCCTCCAGGCGGGCGTAACACTTTTCGCCGAGAACTTCCGTCTCGGAGGGATTCACGGGAATGATCTTATAGCCGGCTGATTGCAGATACTGCGCGACTCCGTAGCTGGGGCGGTGCCGGCGGTTCGAAAGGCCGACCACGGCGATCGTGTGACTGGTCTTGAGAATCTCACTGGCGGGGTCGCCGGCGGTAGCTGCCGGCGGGTGACTCACGCCGCGGTGCGAATGGTGTATGAGTTTATCCATTCCGTTCCTCTCTTGTGCGTTTCGATTGTGGGCGCCGCTGCGAATTGATTCCGCGACGCCCGTTGGCAGGATTAGAAGTCTCGCGCGCGCGCCTGGGCCGTGCTGCGCCTGAGATGCGCCCAAAAGGAATCGAACGCACCACACCAGCGCAATGCTATTTAGAAAGTCCCAGTAACAACGCCCTGAGAGGTTCCCCCCGCCCTACTGAATCCATGATAGCGAAAATCGGGAAAAAGAAAAGCAGAGATTTGCGGGGAGCTATGCCTTTCGACGCGCCAGCTTGCGCACCGAGCGCCGGCCTTCCAGCGCGCGGCCAAGCGACGCGACTTCCGCGGGAGAAAGCGCGCGATGCCGCCCCGGCGCGAGCGAACCGAGTTCCAGGCCGGCGATGCCCACGCGCCTCATCTTCTCGACGGGATGTCCCGTCTGGAAGAGCCTGTTGCGCAAACTATCGCGGCGGGCCTCGGAGAGCGTCACTTCGTACCAAGGTGAATCCTTGCCGCGCAGACGCGAAATTCGCGCACCCGTGGAACGCGTGAGATTCTCGATTTCCTCGAACGTGAGGAGCGTCTTGAGTTTCAAATGGTACGTCTGCGGCAGATGGTGCGCCCGGAGAATGCGATTCGCCAGATCGCCGTCGTTCGTGAGAAGGACGAGCCCGGAGGAGTGATACTCGAGCCGCCCAACCGGGAACACGCGCTCGGGGACTCCGTGCAGCAGGTCGCGAAGAGAGCGGCGGCCCTCGGGATCGCTCAGTGTGGAGACGACCTCCGTCGGCTTGTGCAAAAGCAAATAGACTTTCTCCGATTCCGGCCGGAGGAGTTTTCCGGCGACCTTGATGTGGTCGCGGGTCTCGTCGGCTTTGCTGCCGAGCTCGGTGACCACCCGCCCGTTCACGGTAACAAGCCCGGAGGTGATCATTTCCTCGGCGTGGCGGCGAGACGCCAGGCCGGCGCGAGCGATGATTTTTTGGAGGCGCTCTTCCATGCAGACAGATTACCGGAAAATCGGCAGATGACGAACGGTTAAGGCTGCTGGCAGTGGCACAGCTTCCAGACCTGGTCGAAGAATGGCTTTGCCGTCGAATCCACCGGCAAGGCTCCGGAGTACTTTGGCTCGTCACCGGCAAGATCAACTACCGCCAATGCTGCCGTCGCCGACTCGAAGGCAAATGCCAGCTTTGGCACGGCGGCGGACGCAGAATCGTTGGGGACGAGCGTCCCCGCCTGGCAGTGGAATTGCCCACCCAAGAATTGTTGAAAGAATGCGCGCGCTCCCACAGCCACGTCCAGATCTCCGGTGTATTGCATCGTTTCGCTTTTCCAATCGAGCTTGCTCGTCGCACCGGAACTCGACTTAAAGACGAGGCTCGTCGTGACTGCCCGTTGGGGCGCGACGGCGGGCGCCGTTGCACCAGCCGCAGGGGCTGCCGCGGCTGGCTCGGGAGCAACAGCACCGGGCGCAGCTCCGAATTCGCGGGGGTGCGCGGGGACGTCAACCGAACCGGTCATCCCGCTCGGCACGTCGAGCACGGCGAAGCGCAGTCGCCCGTCCTCGTCCTTCGCGCTAAAGTCAAAGATGCTTCGAATCCCCCGCTCCTGCCAGCCCTTGTAGACCGCCTCGGACACGGGCCCCGAAAGGTCCCGCGGGAAAATCTGAAATTTGTCGCCTTTCGGATCGTACTCGCAGATCGCCATCTGGAGCCTCAATCGTCGTGACCCACCCTCCGGCTCGAGGCTCAGCGCTGTTGGAGAGATCGTCAGCAGGTACCGGGCTTGCGCTGTCTGGCCCGGGGCTTGCAGCGGCGGAACCGCTTCCGCGGTCAAGGAAATCGAGGTGGCCGGCAGCGGGTCGATGCAAACCTGCTGAAGCAGAGCTTCGGGCTTCTCCTGACTGAGGCGAGCCTGCGCGTCCGTGGCGAAATAGCCGCGGCGATAGGCGAGCTTGACGCCGTGCTGTTCGGACTTGATCGTAATCTTCTGAAAGTGGCCATCCCACTTGACGTTTTCCGGGTAGTAAGCCAGCTCGTAGTAGGACGAGCCGTCGTTGAGCGCCGACTGCACGCATCCGGAGAGATCGTTCGTGTTGGCGCAGATCCTGCCGCCGGTGGATGCGGCGATTTCATTCATCGTGTCCTGGGACTCGAAGCGCGCGGTATCTTCCCGGGTCAGCTGGCTTCCGAAGCCTGCGCCCGGATTAAACCGATTGATGTGCGGGTCCTGGGCGGCCGAATACAGCTGCGCGGTCTCCAGGCCCTTCGCGTCCACGGGATAGACGGCGACCTGAGCGTCCGTGAGCGCCTCGGCCGCGGCGCGGACCTTCTCCGTATAGGATGCGCTGCCGGCGAATTCCTGACCCGGAAGTTTCGTCGTCGAGGGAGACAGGCTGAGCGCCGGATTGCCTCCAAAATCGGACGTTGGTTCGATCCAGAGCGGGAACGACTCCGAAAACCAGATCAGATTCTTTCTGCCCGGATAGCCCCCGAGATACTTCGCAATCCCCACCATCGCGTCCGTCGTGTCGTCCACGCGAACGGCCATCTGGGCTTCGTATTCTTCCTTTTCGAAACTTTCGAGCGTTTGAATTTCCGATGTTTCCACGTCGCCGTTCTGATCCAGCGCCTGATTCGACGCGCTGTTGGCGTCGTCTTGCGGGTTCTGCTCGATGGAGACCGATCGAAGCGCGTGATCTACCGCAACTTTCAGCAGCCCGGGGTCCGTCGTGAAGTTCTGCACCACCCTCAGCGTGTGCCCCAGGGTGAATACGGCCACGGGCGTATTCGGAGGCAGCGTCTTCAAAAGCAGCAGCATGTGCTTGTGGACTTCCACCGGATTCGTGATTTCCGTGTTGAGCGCATCCATCAGCAGAATAGTCGGCGGCACTCTCGGCTGCGGGAGACCCCGATTTGAAAAGACGTGCGCGCCACTCGTGGCCGTCCCCAGCTCGCTGCCACGCGCCGCGGGGGGATTTGCGGACGCGTCCATGAACTCAAACCGGGCGATTTTCTGCGGGCCGCCGCGTCCGTCGAGGATTTTGAAATCGTCCTGCTTCAAATCGCGCACGGCGTTCCCGTGCGAATCGGTGACGACCACGTCCACGGTGATCAACCGCGTTTGCACCTTCACCGCCGGTGCTGGATTCGGGGATTGCGAGCTGGCGGGCGTGTTCGGCCGCGGCGACGGCGACTGCGCGGATGTTCCCGCTGCCGCGGCGAAGAGGAATGCGATGCTCCCGAAAAAGATTGCTTTGTACACTGGATTGCGTCCGACCTTCCGTCACGCACGAGTAACTGCGGGGCCTATTCTACACAAATCTCATGTCGTGACGCGCAAACGCGCTTTGGAGGAATTACGACTGCTCGGACGAGCCTGCCGCAGCCGTCCGCGATTGTTCGGAGGCTTCCGCCGCGTCATCGGCGAGTTCGGCAAGATCGTTCGTTTCGCCGGACTCGCGAATCGCGCGCGCCTCGGCAGATTCCGGCGCTGCCGCTTCCGGTTCGGCGGGCGCGATGCCCGAATCGGAGCCAAGCGCGGCCTGGGCGAGTTGCTCGAATTCCTTGAGGCTGGGGAGCTCGTCGAGATCGGAAAGGCCGAAACGCATCATGAACTGCTTCGACGTGCGGTAAAGGATCGGCCGGCCGATCACTTCCTTGCGGCCTGCGGTGGTGATGAGCCTCTTCTCGAGAAGCGTCTTGATGACGCCTCCGACGTGCACGCCGCGAATCTCGTTGATTTCCGGCACGGTGACCGGCTGCTTGTACGCGATCACGGCCAGCGTCTCGAGCGCGGGCATCGTGAGGCGCAGCGGCGGCTGGAGGCTCTTGATGAACTTGCGGACCACGTCGTGGTGCTGCGGCTTGGTGTAAAACTTCCAGCCGCCGGCGACCCTGCGCACCTCGATGCCGCGGTCGTCGGTCTGATACGCGGCGACGAGCAGATCGAGCGCCGCTCGCGCCAGCGTCTTTTCCATGTCGAGCGCGTTCGCGATCTGGTCGAGCGTGGCGGGCTCGTCCGCTGCGTAGATGATGGCTTCGAGTGCGGCTTGCGTTTCTTGTGGTGTCATGGTCACAGATACTGCTCCTCGATTTTCGACATCGCGTCGGGCCCGGCAAAAACAGCGTCGAACATCTTGTGCTTCCTTAGGCCGATGTCGGCAAACAGCTCCGATTGCACCAGAATCACGGCCTGCATGCGCACCATTTCGAGCACGGCCAGCAGCGCGACGATCATGGCGTTGCGCGTCTCGCATGCGCCGAAGAATTCGATGAGCGAAACGGGATCGTCGGTCGCCGTCAGACGCTGGCGCAAACGGTCCATCATCTGCGCGATCGTCACCGTGTCGTGGTGCAGCTCGAATTTGGTGACCGACTTCCGGCGCTCCAGCACCTCGTGGAACGTCTTGATGAGATCGACGAGCGAGACGACCATCTCGCCTTCGATCGCGTCGCCCGTATAGAGCGCGCGGTCGGGGCGCGACCACACGTGCGCCTCGATCTGCTGCTTCTCGTAGAGAAGTTGCGCGGCGTTCTTGAACTTTTCGTGTTCGAGCAGCCGGTGAACGAGTTCGTCGCGCGGATCTTCCATCGCGTCGGGCCCGGCGAGCGGATCGGCCGGCAGCAGCATCTTCGACTTGATGTGAATCAGCGTCGCGGCCATGTAGATGAAATCCGCGGAGACGTCGATATCGAGCGTTTCGAGCTGGTGAAGGTAGTCGAGGTATTGCTCGGTGACCTTGGCGATGGGGATGTCGTGAATGTCCATCTCCTGCTTGCGGATCATGTCGAGCAGGAGATCGAGCGGGCCTTCGTACACCGGCAAATTGATGCGATAGGGTGATGGTGACGCCACGTCAGTTGCCCCCGGCCCGCCGCGGCGGGCGCGCTTCATCCCATTTGAATATCGCGTTGCGGACTCGTTTCATCGTCTTCCGCGCGGCCGCGTGCGCCTTCTTCCCGCCGGCGTCGAGGATACCCCAAACTTTTTCGGGATGCGCTTCCAATTCCTTGCGGCGTTCCTGTATCGGCTCGATCCACGTGACCAGGTTTTCCGCCATCAGCTTCTTGCAATCCACGCAGCCGATCGCCGCCGTGCGGCACTCGTGATCGATGCGCGTTACCAATTCCGGCGCGGAAAACAGCTTGTGCCAGGCGAATACGGGGCACACTTCCGGGCGGCCGGGATCGGTGCGGCGCTGGCGCTGCGGGTCCGTCATCATGTTGCGGACTTTGTTGCGGATCTCGTCCGGCGGATCGGAAAGCCAGATGGCGTTGCCGTAACTCTTCGCCATTCGCCGGCCGTCCGTGCCGGGCAGGCGCGGAGTTTCGGTCAGCACGTGGCCGGGCTCGCGCAACACCTGCTCCAACGCAAAGAACTTGCGGTTCTTGCGGCCGATCTTGTCGATAAAGTTCGCGACACCGCCATCTCTTGCGTCGCGAACAAATCTATCTCGAATCTCGCGCCGAGCTTCTTCCGGAATCGGCGCTCCGGCTTTGGAGGCAAGACGGCCGAGCCCGAATAGTTCGACCATGGAGTTCAGCGCGGTTCGATTGGAATTAGAAAAGATTTCGGGGAGAAGGTCGAAGCCAAAATGCGCGTCGAATCTCCGCACAATCTCGCGCGTGAGTTCGACGTGGGGCGTTTGGTCCTCTCCGACCGGGACGAGCAATTCCTGCCTGGGGTCGCCATACATCACGATGTCGGCTGATTGCAAAAGCGGGTAGCCGAGGAAACCGTAGGTGCCGAGGTCTCGGTCTTTCAGGTTTTCGATCTGCTCTCTATAGGTCGGTACGCGCTCGAGCCACGAAAGCGGCGTGATCATCGAGAGCAGCACGTGCAACTCGGCATGCTCGAGGATGCTCGACTGGACGAACATCGTCGATTTCTCGGGATCGAGGCCGACCGAAAGCCAGTCGGTTGCGACTTGCAGGGTATTTTCAGCGATGGAAGACGTGTCTTCGTAGTGCGTCGTCAGGGCGTGCCAGTCCGCGACGAAGAAGAAGCACTCGTATTCTTCCTGGAGCTTGAGCCAATTCTGGAGGGCACCGAAGTAATGGCCGAGGTGGAGACGGCCGGTGGGCCGCATGCCGCTCAGGACTCGTTTGCGCTTCGCCACTCTAGAGAAATGCCCCCGGTGTGGAACATGGAAAAGTGAAAATCGAAAATAACAAAGGCGATGCTAGCACAAAGTTGAGGATTCAGAGTTAAGAAGCAGTCTCTCGAAGTCCCGCCGCACCGATACACACAATGCGCAAGACGCGAGCCACAAGTTACGAGTCAGCACTCACGGATTACCACTCACTTCCCCTGAATCGAGAGCAGCTCCACTTCAAAAACGAGCGTGGCGTTGGGACCGATGGCCCCGCCCGCTCCGCGCTGTCCGTAGGCAAGATCGGGCGGAATGAAAAGCTGCCACTTCGATCCCACGGGCATGAGCTGGAGCGCCTCGGTCCAGCCCTTGATCACCTGACCGACGGGAAACGATGCGGGCTGGCCGCGCTTGTACGAGCTGTCGAATTCCGTGCCGTTGATGAACGTGTCGCGGTAGTTGCAGACAACCGTGTCGCTGGTCGCCGGCTTCGGTCCCGTGCCCGCCGTAAGAACCTTGTATTGCAGGCCGCTGGGCAGCGTGACCACGCCGTCCTTCGTCTTGTTGTCCGCGAGAAAAGCTTCGCCTTCTTTCATGTTGGCCTCCCTGGCCTTCTGGTCCTCAGCGGCCTGTAGGTCCGTGAGCGCGGCCTGCGCTTCCTCGTCGGTCAAAAGCATCTTGCCACCGGCCAGAGTGTCCTTGATGCCGCGGACCAGGCTTGCCGAATCCAGATCGTCCGACTGCTTCTTGAGGCTTCTGCCGATGTTCATCCCGAGCGCGTAGCTGGCCTTTTCCTTCTGAGTGGTGAGCGCTGGAGCAGTCGCGCTCTTTGCAGCGGGCGCCCGCGCCTTCTTCGCAGGCGTCGCCTTCGGAGCGCTTGCGGCAGGGCTGGGTGGAGTCTTTGCCGGTGGAGTTTCTTGTGCCGGGGCGCTTTGAACGAACGTCAGCCCAGCTGATAAAACGAAGATTGCTGTGTTTAGGGATTTTCGCATGCGCGTATTGTTACATTGGTCCGTGCGTTGCGCAAATCCGCTTCGGCGTGCTTGTGCTTTCCTGCCGCCGCCCCGAACGCGCGCCGGACTGTCCGTTCGTTCAGTCCTGTAACTGTCGTCCTGTGCCCCGTCCTTTTTCTGCACCTTTTCCGTACTCTCGCTGCGCATCGTCTCTGCTAGGTTGGCGGAAGGCCGCGGCGGTTTTACGGCCTGAAAGGAGAATCGCTGTCGATGCGCGCTCGCCAGGTTGGCCGCCAGTCACCTCTGCCCGGCGGCGGCCGTTCTAATCGATACACTGGCGATTAGAAAACGATCCAACTCGCTGAAAACACGGCATCGGCGCCCGGTCTAATCGGTACAGATTCGGCGCTCCGCAACCCGCGCCAGTTACAGCTTCAAAAGCTCGCGGAGGCGCTTGGTCTGGTTGCGGGAGACGGGAATTTCGCTCGCGCGCTTGTCGTTCATCTTGAGCATGAAGCTCGACTTGAACCACGGCACGACTTCCTTGATGTGATTGATGTTGACGAGATACGACCGGTGCGGGCGCCAGAAGACGGCGGGGTCGAGAGCCTCCATCAGATCCTCGACCGTGCGGTAGTTTGAGACGCCTTCGAGGTCGCGCGAGAAGATCGTGATCGCGCCGTCCTGGATCGACGCGTAGATCATGTCGTCGGCGTCGATCAGGATCATGCGCGACTGCGACTTGACCAGGAGCTTTACAGGCTGCGTGGCGCCCCGATTCGGCGCTCCGGCGCCGAGCTGGCCGACCAGAGTCTCCAAACGCTCGACGGGCGAAGTGTTGGCGTCGACCATTTTTTTTGCGCGCTGGATCGCCCGGGCGACACGGGCCCTGTCGAACGGCTTCAAAACGTAATCGACGGCGTTTACTTCGAAAGCATGGACGGCGTAGTGGTCGTAGGCCGTCGCGAACACAATTTGCGGAAGGCGCACTTTGCGCTCGACGAGCTTTTTGATCACGCCGAGACCGTCGAGACCGGGCATCTGCACGTCGAGAAAAACGAGGTCGGGATCGTGTTCCTTGATCAGCGCGACGGCTTCGAGCCCGTTCTTGCCTTGCGCAACCACGTTTACTTCCGGAAAGCCCTTGAGCAGGTAGGCGAGCTCGTCGCGCGCGGGACGCTCGTCGTCAACTATGATTGTGTTAATCGGCATGAATGCTCTTTACGCAGTATAGACGAGTCGGCGCAGCGAGAGGTAGCCGGCGCGGCTCGGCTTAGAGAATCCGGCATGAGGGACGCAAGGCGAGGGCATAGGGTAGAATTGCCGCTCGGGCGAAGCGAAGGAGCGAGCGCGAGAATGCCGAAAGCGAAGAAAGCCGGGCGACTGCGTGTGCTGAGCAGCACCGTCCTGTGCAAGGGCCGCGTGTTTACCGTGAAACACGATGAAGTTATCGAACCGAGCGGATTGAAAGCCACACGGGACATTGTGGTGCATCCGGGATCGGTCGTCGTTCTTCCAGTGCTCCCCGATGGGCGCATCGTCCTGATCCGCCAATACCGCTACGCCGCCCAACAATACTTGTGGGAATTGGTCGCGGGGCATAAGGAGCCGGGCGAGAATCCCGTCGCAGGCGCGCATCGCGAGTTGCAAGAAGAAACCGGCTATCGCGCGCGGCGAATCACAAAATTGCTCGACGTCTTCCCTTCCCCGGGACTGCTCGGCGAGCGCATGGAGATCTTTCAGGCAAGTGGATTAACGAAAGGCAAAGCGCGGCCCGAGGAAGACGAGAAAATCACGCAACAGATTGTTACGCTCCGCGAAGCCGAGCGGTGGATTCGCACCGGCAAAATCATCGACTCGAAGTCGGTCGCGGGAATTCTCTATTACGCGACGTTCGTCGCACGAAAAGCATAGGATCGCCATGGAAAACAGAGAGGTCGCGAAAATCCTGCGCGAGACGGCGCAACTGCTCGAAATCGACGGCGCGATCATCGGCCGCTACCGCAGCTACGAAAGGGTCGCCGAACTCCTCGGCGGCCTGACGGAACGCATCGAGGACGTCGCCAAGGACGACAAGAAGCTTCAGGAACTGCCGGGAATCGGCGAAGGGATGACCGCGCACATCCATGAAATCCTCAAGACCGGCGATTATAGCCTCCGGCAAAAACTGCTGAAAAAGTATCCCCCCACGATTCTCGACCTCCTGGAAGTGCACTCGCTGGGGCCCAAGAAGGTGGCGCTGCTCTGGAAGAAATTCAAGGTGGCCACCGTGGACGGCCTCGAAAAGCTCGCGCGCGAAGGCAAGCTGCACGATATTCCCGGATTCGGCGAAAAGAGCGAGCAGAACATTCTGAAGGCCGCCGGGCAGTTCAAGCACCTCTCCGGGTCCGGGCGTTTCCACATCAACGTGGCGGATGACGAGGCGCAAAAGCTCGCGGTGTTTATCGCCAAGGCCGGCGCCGCGGTGGAATCCGTCACGCCCGCAGGGTCGCTCCGCCGCGGCAAGGACACGGTCGGCGATTTGGATTTGCTCGTCACGATGCGGCCGGGACACGACAAGCAGAAGGACGTCGATACCGTCGCGGAACACATCCTGAAATATCCGGAGATCGAGCAGACCCTTGCGCACGGGGAGAACAAGGTCAGCGTGCTCCTCACGAGCGGCCTGCAAGTGGACGTCCGGCTGCTCGAAAAGAAGAGCTTCGGCGCCGCGCTGCTCTACTTCACGGGATCGAAGGAACACAACGTCGCCCTGCGCGGGCGGGCGAACGAGATGGGATGGACGCTCAATGAATACGCCCTTACGACGCTGAAGGGCGGCAAGGTGGTGGCAAGCAAGACCGAGGAGGAAATCTATTCGAAGCTGAAGCTCGCCTACATCGAGCCGGAGCTCCGGGAGATGACGGGCGAGATCGATGCGGCCGAGCACGGTAAGCTCCCGAAGCTCGTCAAGCTCGAGGACATTCGCGGCGACCTACAGATGCACACCACCGCGTCGGACGGGCACAACTCGATCGAGGAGATGGGCGAGGCCGCGCGCGAGCTGGGCTACGAATACATCGCATTGACCGACCACTCGCAGGCCGTCACCGTCGCCAACGGCATGGACGAGAAGCGGACACTTGAACAGATCAAGAAGATCCGCGCCGCGCAACAGAGGGTCCACGGAATCCGGCTGCTTGCGGGCATCGAAGTGGACATCAAGAAGGACGGCTCGCTCGATCTGGAAGACGAGGTGCTCGCCGAACTCGACGTGGTCGTCGCGTCGGTCCACTCCTACATGAACATGGAGCGGGCTGAGATGACGGACCGCCTACTCGCCGCAATCGAAAACCCGTACACCCAGATCATCGCGCATCCGACGGGACGGCTCGTGCTTCGCCGCGACCCGTTTGAATACGACATGGAACGCATCCTGGACGCGGCGGCAAAGCACGGCGTGGCGATGGAGTGCAACGCGTTCCCCGACAGGCTCGATCTGAAGGACGTGCATCTGCGGATGGCCAAGCAGCGCGGCGTGAAGATCGTAATATCGACCGACTCGCATTCCACGCGCCATCTGCTCTACATGAAGTACGGCGTCGAGACGGCGAGGCGGGGATGGATTGAGAAAAAAGACGTGATCAACACGCTGCCGCTCGATCAGTTCCTGGCAGCGCTGCGGCCCAAGCCGCACGCCGCGAAGAAACTAGCCGCAAAACGAAAATCCGCGTAAAGGCAGAGCTACACAGAGTACGAGACGGTGCTGTCGTCCACCGGGCCGATCCTCTTGGCCTTGGTTGTGACGTCGGGCGACTTGGCGCCGCGGCGCATCGCCACGATGCCGGTGCGGACGACCTCCAACAGCCCATAGGGGTTCAGCAATTCCAGCAGGCGATCCACTTTTTCCTCGCCGCCGGTGAGCTCCAAGGTGATCGAGTCCAAAGCGATATCGAGAACGCGAGCCTTGAACACTGTCGCCAGTTCAAGGATCTGCGAGCGCTTCTCGCCCGTGGCGCTGACCTTGACGAGCGCCAGGTCGCGCAGCAGAGCGGGTTGGTGGGTCACATCGTCCACCAGGAGAACGTTCACGAGCTTGTAGACGTTCGCCACGATGCGACGCGCCTGATCTTCATCCGCGTCGGTCACGATCGTCATCCGCGAGACTTCGGGCTTTTCGGTGCGGCCAACGGTAAGCGAGTCGATATTGAACGCGCGGCGCCGAAACAGCGTCACCACGCGCGAGAGCACGCCCGGCTTGTTTTCCACATAGACGACAATTGTATGGAGCATGATTTTCCTATTCGTCCTCGGCCGTTTCGACCAGGGGATTGGGCCGCCGGATCATGTCGTGGAGCGCCGCACCCGCCGCGACCATGGGGTACACGGTGTCTTCCTGCTCCACTTTGAAATCGATCAGTACGGGCCCTTCGTGCGCTCGCGCGGCCCGCACTGCCGGGACCACTTCGTTGCGGTGCTGAACCACGATGCTGCGGATTCCGTACGCTTGCGCGAGCATCGCAAAGTTGGGATTCAGCAGCGGCGTCGCCTCGTAGTTGCGCTCGTAGAAAAACTCCTGCCACTGGCGCACCATGCCGAGATAGCCGTTGTTGATGATGGCGATGTTGACCTTCAGGTTCTCCTGAACAATCGTCGCGAGCTCGGCCATGGTCATCTGGAAGCCGCCGTCGCCGACGACGACCCAAACGTCCGCGTCCGGGCGCGCCACTTTTGCTCCGATGGCCGCGGGGAGGGAAAATCCCATCGTCCCCAGGCCCCCGGAAGTAATCAGCGAGCGTGGCTGCTCGTGCTTGTAGTATTGCGCTTCCCACATCTGATGCTGGCCGACGTCGGTCACGATGATGGTTTCATGCTCGCGAGTCTCGTGCCACAGGTCGTTGATCACATGCGCCGCGTAGAGATGCCCGTTGTCGGGCAGATTCTGGATGTCGCGGACGGCCGTATCGCCCTTGAGGCTGTGGATGTGCTCGATCCATTCCGAGCGGTTGGCGGATTCGACGCGCGGCAGCAACTCGAGCAGGATGTTGCGCAGGTCGCCGACGAGCGCCACGTCCACCTTCACGTTCTTGTTGATCTCGGCCGGATCGATATCGACGTGGATTTTTTTCGCGTTGACAGCGTACGTTTTCAGCGTGCCGGTCACGCGATCATCGAAACGCATGCCGAAGGCCAGCAACAGATCGGCTTCCTGAATCGTCTTGTTGACCCAAGCCTCGCCGTGCATTCCCATCATGCCGAGGTTAAGCACGTGGGAAGCCGGGAGGTGTCCGAGTCCCAGCAGCGTCATCGCCACGGGAATGCATGTGCGCTCGGCGAAGGCTTGCACTTCGTGCTCCGCGCCGGAAATCGAAATCCCGTGCCCCGCCAGGATCACCGGTCTCTTGGCGGAACGAATCAACTGGAGCGCTTCTTCATACTCTTCCTTTGCGGGCGAGAGATCGGGTCGATAGCCGCGCATCCGGGGCGCCGCGCCTTCCCAATCGAATTCGCAGGAGCTTTGTTGCGCGTCCTTGGTGATGTCGATCAGCACCGGTCCCGGCCGCCCGGACTTCGCGACGTACATGGCTTCGCGGACCGCGGTTGCGATTTCGTCGGCGCGCGTGACCAAATAGTTGTGCTTGGTAATCGGAAGCGTGACGCCGGTGATGTCGGTTTCCTGAAACGCGTCGGAGCCAAGCAGTTTGCTTCCGACCTGACCCGTGATGCACACGATGGGGGAGGAATCCATCATGGCCGTGGCGATGCCCGTGACCATGTTCGTCGCGCCCGGGCCTGACGTGGCGACCGCCACGCCCACGCCTCCCGTGGCGCGCGCATAGCCATCGGCCATATGCGTCGCGCCCTGCTCGTGGCGCACCAGGATGTGGCGAATGGTGCTGTGTTGTAGCGCGTCGTAGGCGGGGAGAATCGCGCCGCCCGGATACCCGAAAACGGTCTTCACGCCCTCGCGCTCCAAACACTCCCACAAGATTCTTGCACCCGTCATCATCGGCTTTTTGCTGTCCATCGGATTCCCCTTCTCACTCTCACAAAAATCAAAAACCCACCTTACCAGCGTCTCTGGCAGGTGGGTTTCATGAGCTTTTCAGATTCCTTGTCACTCAGCTCAGTGATGCCCTCCAGGCCGAGACGCGGATACGAGCCGTACTACTACACTCTCAAGGATAAGTCGGCTCAAATTGGTCAATGTGTTCATGCGCTCGCGTCTGGCAGCTGAGTGCCTCTTTATCCCAGAGGCATTCGACAGCAGCTAACTTACCTCCCGCGAGCTTGCTCTGTCAAGGAAGTCTTGGCGTGGTGCTTCCCTGCCAAAACGAGGGCGCTTGTCTGATGGCGACTTGGAACACGCTAGTACCCCCGTCCTATTGGTGCGCGCTGAACCTCTTCGTAAAGTGAGAATGGTTCATGAGTGCGAATCGGAGGACCGAGATGGGCACGGCCGCATGGCCCGCATCGAAGCCGGCAAGCGCCAGGGCACGGAAAACGCCCGCAGACGCGCGCGCCAGGAAACGCATCAAGGTTTCGCTGCCTGTGCATCTGCGCCCGTTCGATGCGCGCTACGCCGAGATCGAAGACGTCGGGCAAGTAGTGGATTTTACGCGCGATGGGCTGTATTTCAAGACGTGCATGCCGCACTACTTTGTGGGAATGCGTTTGATCGTGACGTTCCCATTCGGCGACAAAATCTCCGCACACAGGAAATTCCTCGCCTCCGTGGTCCGGCTCGAACATTCCGGAAGTGACAGCCGCGGCGTCGCGGTGCGGTTCCTCCTTTAAGTCGGTCCGCGGAATGCGGCTTTGCCGGGCGCGGATCGACGCTGTGATTGCTCCCCGCACATCGGAAACCATGCGAGACCCCCGGGGCGTGATTGGCTTTTGGGCAAGGTTCGCGGGATTGCGCTTGTCAGTCGCGCGGGACGCCGGGGACAATGGTGGTGTGCCAGCCAGGCGTGCCACCGTTCGCGGAACTCGGCATACACGTAGAGAGCCGGTTTGGAAGGCAGGTATCCCCGATCATGTATGACCATGGCCAAAAAAAATATTCGCGCGACGAGGTAGCCGGGAAAGCGACGTCGACTGGTGAGGCCGAGCGCCGCAACGCGGACCGCCACGTCTTCACAGCTTCGGCCGAAGTCGTCGAGGTGGGTTCGGGGGCTCGGTTCTCAACGCGCACAACCGACCTGGGGCCAGGCGGATGCTTTGTCGATACCATGCTCCCTTTTCCCGTGGGCGCCAAGGTTCGTGTGACCGTTCAGAAGGGCAAAACACAGTTTGAAACCGGCGGGACGGTGGTCTATTCGCAGACCGGACTCGGAATGGGCATTGCGTTCGATACGCTGGAAGGGCAGCAGCGCCAGGCTCTCGAAACGTGGTTGAGAGAATTGACGGGCGGGCGGCACATCCTGTTCCCAGAGAACACGCGTGGACCGGAGGGGTCGGCATCGGTTCGCGGGATCGACCATGCGGCACTGGTCCGCCTGGTTCAATTGCTGGTCGGAAAAGGAATGCTGACGGAAGCCGAGGGGGCTTCTGTGCTGTTCGACCCGCTAATGTAAGTGGAAAACCGCTGCACACTCCAAGCCTCAAAACCTGCGAGTTCTAGGACCATAAGCAACTGACGCCCATGCAGCAATTTCCCAATCAAGGAAGTTTTTCCTCGATTGGGTTCACACTTGAGCGCGTGGTCATTTCTAAGTCACTTGTAATCAACGTGTCTTTAATTGTCACGGGTGGCAACGCTCGTGCAACTTTCTGAGCCCCAAGGGGGGACCTATGGGAGAACGTAGAAAAGCCAGAAGGTATGACCTCTATTTGCCCCTGCAGGTGTTTACATCGCGCCAGCGGCCCGCCGAGTTCTACACAGCCCAGCTTCGGGATATCTCCCGGTCTGGGGTGTATTTTCACTCTACGGTGGCTGTTGAGCCCGGTACAGGCATGGAGCTGACCTTTGCCCTGCCCACCGAAAGCAGCGGAAACTCCGTGCTCGTGCGAGCCAGCGCCAAGGCTCTTCGCGTGTCCACGCTCAAGGGCGAGACGACAGCGATGTATGGAGTGGCGGCTACGATTGACCGAATCGATTTCGTCCGTCCTGTTGCCGCACACGTGGCCGCCTAAAGCGGTCCGATCCCCTTCCCGGCAGTATTGCTACGGAATTCGAGTCCATCACTAGAGTCCTGTAAGCCCCTGCACACTTGCAGCCTGTCTGCTTGAGGCCCCAAGCCGCTACAATGCGGCATGCGCAATCGCCTCCGGACGCCCATGCCGCGCAGCACTCCGCCGGAGTCGATCAGCGACATCGAAGGGCACGTCTTGCGCGGGCTTTGCGGCAGCCCGATTTCCCCATCGCTCTGGAAACACCTCGTCGCGGAATTGAAGGACTACCGGTGGCACCATCCGGAACACAAAGTGATCTTCGACGCGCTCACACGAATTCGGACCCACGACTTTAGAGCGATGCAAGCCCAGCTGCCCGCACAGACGACGCGCATGGGATTTCCCGACGTTGACTGGGCGATCTACCTCAGTGGGGCAAAAACGCCGGCGCCGAAAATCAAAAGGCTGGTCGAAAAGCTGAAGGCAGACACGAAAGACCGCTCTTAGGCAGCCGCGCCGAGCGGGAAACTAAACTGTCATCTCTTGGAGGCGGCGATTTCGAAATCCAAATACTGCACGAGCGTCGCCGGATCGCCGCCCACAAGAGGGCGTCCATTGACGTAAACCGTTGGCGTGCTGTTGACGCCCAGCGCTTCGCCCTCCGCTCGGTTCGCAGCAACCGACTTCTGAGCATCGGGCGAGGCAAGGCAAGCCTTGAATGTGTCGGCGTTCAGGCCGGCCTGCGTGGCAAATTCCACCAGCTTGTCCCAGATGTTTTCCGCAGAGAGCACGTCCTGATTTTCGAAGATCGAGTCATGCACCTTCCAGAAGGCGTCCGGTGATTGCGCGAAAGCGCATCGGCCTCCCAAGGCGGCCGTTTCAGCCCAGGGATGGATCTGAGTGAGAGGGAAATCCTTGTAAACGACGCGGACCTGCGGGTACTGCGTTTCGATGGCCTTCATCGCTTCCGCCAGCTCGCGGCAATGCGGGCACTGGAAATCCGCAAACTCCACCACCGTGATGCGAGCGTTCGCCGGGCCTTTCGAAGGATTGCCCTCGATGTGAATATTGGCGCGATTCGCTGCAAAAGGATCGACCGCCATTTCGTAGATCTCGCCCCGCAAAAGTGTCTTGCCGTCCTTGCTCACGTAGACTTCGCCGGACTGGGTTTGTTCATTGAGCGTCACGACGACGGGCACGACGTAGAAACCCGCCGCGGCAGATGGGCCGAGGGGACCCAAAGTCACCTTCACGTCGGGCGCCCAGCCGAAGAGCTCCCGCACGAAAGCCTCGGTGGACTTGAGGAGCCGCGCCTGCTCGGGAGACGCGGAAGCTTGGGCGGGCGCGGGAACCGTGGCGGGCGGCGTCGGTGCTTGTCCCGCACAAGGGATCGCTCCAACCAGAATAGCCAGCGCGCACAGCACGGTTGCTCTTCCACACATCGATTGAGTCCTCCGCGCGAAGTTTTTCCAGAAAATGTCGAATCCGGAACAGCATAAAGAAAAACGACGAGAAGAGCAAAACGGAAAAACACACGCGAATCTTCGAGAAGGCTGGCTCAGGACGAAGCGACCTGGCTGGCGAGCCACTCGCCCACCTGGCGCGTGCCCAGGGACCCGCCGAGATCAGCCGTGGTCTTGCCTTCGCGGATGGCGGCGCGGACGGCCTTCTCGACGTTCTCAGCTTCGGCTGTCCAGCCGAGATACGCGCACATCATCCCCGCGGCGAGGACGGCTCCCATCGGATTCGCGATATTTGTCCCCGCGATGTCGGGCGCCGAGCCGTGGACCGGCTCGAAGAGAGAGACCTCTCCGGGATGGATGTTCCCCGAAGGAGCAAGCCCGAGGCCGCCGATCAGCGCCGCACCCAGGTCGCTCGCGATGTCGCCGAAGAGATTGCACGTGACGATCACCTGAAACTGCGAAGGGTCGCGGACCATCTGCATCAGCAGATTATCGATGTACATGTGGCTCGATTCGATCTCGGTGTACTCGCGGCGGACCTCGGCGAACACGCGCTGCCAGAGATCGTGGCCGAACGCCAGAGCGTTCGACTTGTCGCTCATGCAGACGCGCTTCAGGCCGCGGCCCCGGGCAAATTCAAAAGCGTAGCGGATAATGCGCTCGACGCCCTTGCGCGTATTGATATCTTCCTGCGTGGCGATCTCGTCGGCAGTTCCCTTTTTGAAGAAGCCGCCCGCGCCGGAGTAGAGACCCTCGGTATTTTCGCGAAAAACTAGGAAGTTGATGTCCTTCTCCGTGCGACCCTTGAGCGGGGTGAGCCGCTGGTCGAAGAGCGCGCAGGGGCGCACGTTGACGTAGAGGTCGAGCTTGAAGCGCAGGCCGATCAGAATGTCGGCTCCGTGCTGATTTTGGGGAACGCGAGGGTCGCCCAGCGCGCCGAGGAGAATGGCGTCGAAATCGCGGCGAAACATTTCGGGCGCGTCGGCAGGGAGCGTCGTGCCGTCCCGAAGATAGCGATCCGCACCCCAATCGAATTCGGTGAGAGCGATTTCGCGCCCGCCGGCCGCCGCGGCAGCTTTCAGGACTTTCACAGCTTCGGGGATGACTTCCTTGCCGATGCCGTCGCCGGGGATGATCGCGATGCGTTTAGCAGAACGGGAGCGATCGACCATGACCGTCGCGGAACGTAGCACGCGAGCCCTGGAGTGTCAACGCGGGTAACCTCGAGAACAAGGCACAGTGGCGAAGTCCTCGGTGTTGACCCATGCGCAAACCGGTATATACTTTCGCCGGTCTGGGGACGCCGCGACGAGTCTGGCCTGCCGGCCGAACCGGCAGAGTTCCTGCACGTCCAACCCAGCTGTACGAGACCACCGATTTTCAATCTGGTCCGAATACTGAGGAGATCACCGATGAAGAAATGGATTATGGCTGTTGGAGTGGCGGCGGTTCTGGCGATGCCGGCGCTCGCGGCCACAAGCACCTGGAATATCGACCCGTATCACGCCAACGCGCAGTTTCTCGTGCGGCACCTCGGGATCTCCACGATCCAGGGGGACTTCACGAAGATCAGCGGCACCGTCACGCTGGACGATCAGGACATCACGAAGTCGAGCGTCAGCGCCACGATCGACGTCACCTCCATTGACACGCGCGTCTCGCGCCGCGACGACGACCTGAAGAGCGAAGGATTCTTCGACGCCGCGAAATTCCCGACGATGACGTTCCAATCGACCAAGATTGTGAAGACCGGCGACAACACGCTCAAGATGACCGGCAATCTGACGATCAAGGGCGTCACCAAGGAAGTGACGTTCGACGTCACCGGCCCCACAGCCCCAATCAGTGCGATGGGGAGCAGTCGGCGCGGCGTTTCGGCCACCGGCAAAATCAACCGCCAGGACTTCGGCGTGAGCAAAGATCCCGGCATGGTGGGCGACGACATCACGATCCTGCTTGACCTCGAGATGGCACTTCCCCCTCCGCCGAAACCATAAGGAGCGCGGTTCCGCAGTACAGATGTGGATTTAGGAAGGCGGCGTTGCTTGCAACGCCGCCTTTTTTTTGCGCGACATGCGACTTGATATACGGTCGCGGGCGTGCGTCAGCGCGTCGAGGCGCGCCAGCGTGATCTTTCCGATTACGTAGTTGAGCGACCAGACGAAGAGCACCGCCGCGAGCGCCGCGGCGAGCAGAAAGGAACTGGGACGCGCCGAGGTTGTTGCGTCACTCGTGAAGGCCGCGGAAGGCAAGTTCTATTCGAGGACCTCGCGGCGCTTCGTGAGCGATTCGATCCGGTCGACGCGCGGCTCGTAGCCGATTCCAAGCGTCGAGGGTAGGCGGATCGTGCCCTGGGGCGTCACTTCAACTTCCGGCTCAATGATGTCTTCGGCCCAATACCGGGCGCTGGCCGCAACGTCGCCGGGAAGTGAGAAGTTCGCAAGCGATGACATCGCGATATTGTGCGCCCGTCCGATGCCTGATTCGAGCATGCCGCCGCACCACACGGGAATCGACTTCGCCTGGCACAGATCGTGAATCCGGCGCGCGGGCGTGTGGCCGCCCACGCGGCCGAGCTTGATGTTGATGATGCGGCACGCCCCGGTTTCAATCGCGGCGCGGGCGTGCTCGACGTCGTGAATGCATTCATCGAGGCAGATCGGCGTCTCGAGCTGCCGCTGAAGTTGCGCGTGCGAATAGATATCGTCCCAGCCGAGCGGCTGCTCGATCATCATGAGATGGAATGCATCGAGCCGCTTCAGCAGCGGCGCTTCTTCGAGGCGATAGGCCGAGTTCGCGTCCACCATCAGGCGGACGCGGGGAAATCGCTGGCGCAGGGCGCGAACCGGCTCGACATCAAGGCCGGGCTTGATTTTGATCTTGATGCGCTGATAGCCGGCGGCGAGCGCTTCGTCGACTTTTGCAATCAGGCCGGCCGTCGTCGGCTGGATGCCGATCGAGACGCCGCAGGGGATTTCCTCGCGCGTGCCGCCAAGCAGCTTTGCAAGCGGAATGCTCTTTTGCTTTGCTTCGGCGTCCCAAACGGCGATTTCGAGCGCGGCCTTGGCCATGTTGTGCCCGCGGACCGGAGCCAGCAGGTCCCAGACTTCGGCCGCCGAGGCGATTTCCCTGCCCCGCACGATCGGCCACAGATAGTCGCGCAGGATCAGCCAGGCAGTCTCAACGGTCTCGTAGGAATAGAACGGATTTTCGCCCGCCGTCGATTCGCCCCAGCCGGAGATTCCATCGACGTCGGCCTCGAGCAAAAGGATGCGGCGCAGATCCGACGTGCCAAAGCTTGTCTGGAACGGCGAAAGGAGCCGGAGGTGAATTTCGCGGAGCGTGATTTTACGGAGTCGCATTCTCGTATCTCATTCCTCGGCGACTTTCGGAAGGATCAATCCCTCGATCGAAGCCGCAGGTTCGAGCACATACGCAATCTCGGCATCGCGCGCTTCAACGCTCGCGGCGACGTAGTCTTTCGCGAGCCATTGCTGGAATTGTTCGCGAGTTTCCCGCTGGATACGGGCCGCGGCAGCACGGTCGCTGGCCTTGATGGCGTCCATGCTTTCTGGAAGCGCGATTCGCTGGGCGCGCCTGGTTGGCGGGAGCGTCTTGCTATCGAGAATCAACCTCACGCGCTCCGAGCCGAGCCACCACTCGGCGACCAGGCGGTCGGTCGGCAGGCCTCCGTGCAACGGGCTCGCGGTGACGCCGTAACAATCCGGGATGTATCGGCGGGAGACCGCGCCGAGAATGTTGAGGTTGAAGTGCGCGTTCTTGAGATCGAGCGGATCGAAGGTCCATTCAATCAGATCGATGCCACGCTTGATCGCGTCCTCGCGCTGAAACAGCTTCAGCCGGCGGCCGACCCCGCTGTCGCGGAACTCGGGAAGCACGGCGGTCATGTGCGAATGAAGATAAGGCTTGCCGGCTCGCATCGCCGCGAGCGCCAGAGTAAATCCAACCAACGTCGCGCCGTCGAACGCCCCCAGCACCTGGCCTCCGGTGTGGTGCGCGACCACAAAAATCGGCGAGGGCACCACAATATCTCCGCCCCATACGAGCTTCGCAAGGCGGATGCATTCGTCGTACTCCGCGAGCGACGCGCAATGGCGGATTTCGATTTCGCGGGTGGCGCGGGACTGGGTCATCGGGAGCGAGACCAAATTATAGGGGAGATTGCCCGCCGAGTTTAGCTCAAACGGCGCGCGCATCAGGCGAGTTTGACGCCCGCAAAGAGCGCCAATTCGCGCCATTTCCAGTGGCAATCGACATCCTGAAAGCCGATCTCGCGCAACCATCGCAACTGAGTCTCGAGATCGAGCAATTTGTTCGACGGATCCTCATCGGGCCATCCGATCGCCGCAAGAAATTGCGCGTGGACGCCGGGAGTTGGCGAAGCAACGTGCTCGAGATTGCAGAAGACGCCGCCGGGAGCGGTGACGTCAAAGATCTCCTTGTACAACGAGCGTTTCCTATCGTGCGTCAAATGGTGAATCGCAAAGCTGGAAATGACGGCGTCGAATCTGCCGATCGGCGGAAGCGGTTTGTCGAAGTCATGATCGACGATGGTCACGCCCGGGTCGCCGCCGTAGAGTTTCTTCAGGGCATCGAGCATCGTCGCCGAGAAATCGAGCGCGACGAACTGCGCTCTCGGCAGGACCGCCCTCACCAGCTCCACGAGCCTTCCCGCCCCGGCGCCGAGATCGAGAATTCGCTCCGCGTCGCGTGGCAGACATTCGAGCAGCGCCGCCTCGCCCTCCGCGCGGTGCGGGATCGAGTCGGCGCGGCGGAGATAGTCGAGAGCGTGCTCTGCGGTCGACCACAGATTGACGCCGCTTGAATCTGTCATGGGGTGATTAAGCTCCCAACGCGATTAAGCCCTCGCGCGACCCAATAAGTCCAATTTAGAGTCGTTGCTGGAACCATAAGTGCGACTTATGCGGCTTCGTGTCGTCGGCGGGCGCGTGCGGAAATCCTAACCCTGAGTCTTGGACTGGTCCCACAGCTCTTCCATGCGCTCGCGCGGGAGATCGGCGAAGCGGCGGCCTTCGCGGGCCGCCGCGGATTCCATCCACTGGAAACGCTTCTTGAACTTGGCGTTCGATTTCTTGAGGGCGATTTCGGGGTCCACACCGAGGAAGCGCGCGATATTCACGCACACGAAGAACAGATCGCCGATTTCTTCTTCGAGGTGTGGAGTCGCCACACCGGCATTGGTAGGGGCAGGTTTGAAACCTGCCCCTACCGCCCCGGATGGCAACGCGGATTCGATTTCGCGCTTCTCCTCTTCGAGCTTTTCGAGAATTCCGGAAAGATTTTCCCAGTCAAATCCGACGTGCGAGGCGCGGCGCGTAAGCTGATAGGCTTCGAGGACCGCGGGCAGCGACCGCGGCACGCCTGCGAGGATGGAATCCTCGGCTCCCTCGCCTGCACGCTCCTCTCGCTTGATCTGTTCCCAATTCTTCAGCACGGCTGCGGAGGTGTTGGCCGTCACATCGCCGAAGACGTGGGGATGGCGTCGCACCATCTTCGAGTGAACCGATTCGATCACGTCCGAGATCGTGAAGCTTCCGGCCTCTTCCGCCAGGATTCCGTGAAAGACAACCTGGAGAAGCAAGTCTCCCATCTCTCCGGCAAACTTTCGGGCATCCCCCGAGTCCATCGCGTCGAGGACTTCATACGCTTCCTCAATCAGGAATTTGCGGAGCGATTCATGCGATTGTTCGCGATCCCAGGGGCATCCATTCGGAGCGCGCAGACGGGCCTGGAGCGCGACGAGCTTCGCGAACCACTCGCCGGCGAGTTTGTCGCGTTTGCCAACGGGGATTCGGGGCGTGTTCGCGGCCCTCTTCGGACGCGCAACTTTTCTGCGTTGCTTAGTGGAAGTTTTGCGCCGCGGGGACACCAACAGTTGGCTCCTGAGTGACACGCCAATTTACAGTGGCGGATGTCGAGTGACAAGCGCGGAGTGCTCGGGTGCGATCGAAGTTTGCGGATTCGGCCGAGCGTGTTGACGCGGATGCCAATGGCGTCGGATACTTGCGCGCGATTCGGGTGCGCGCTGAAACGGAATCGGCGGAGAGATTCTGGGGGGGATTCACAATGAAATGTCGCGTTGTGCTCTCATCGTTCTTGATTTGCTTGTTAACGCTCTTAGTATTCCCCGGCCGGTTGGCTGCGCAACGGTCGTGCGAGGGTCTTGCGACGCTGGCGCTGACAAACGCCACGATCACGTCGGCCGTGTCAGTTCCGATGGGAGGCTTTAAGCCTCCCGCGAGCCCGGGCCAGCCTGCGCCTACCGTGGATTTGCCCGCTTTCTGCCGCGTCGCAGGTGTCGCCAAGCCGACCGCTGATTCGGAGATCAAGTTTGAAGTCTGGTTGCCAACATCCGATTGGAATGGGAAGTTCCAGCAGGTCGGCAATGGCGGATTCGCCGGGACGATTCCTTTGGCCGCGATGGCGCTGCCGCTCCTTCGCGGCTACGCTTCCGCAGGGACCGATGACGGTCACGCGGCGGGCGCCGATAACTCCTGGGCGATTGGACATCCGGAGAAGGTGGCTGATTTCGGGTATCGAGCCGTGCACGAGACGTCCGTGCAGGCCAAAACGATCGTCCGCGCCTTTTACGGCAAGGATCTGGCCCGCTCGTATTTTGTCGGCTGCTCGGACGGAGGCCGCGAGGCGCTGATGGAGGCGCAGCGCTTTCCAGACGATTTCATCGGCATCGTCGCCGGCGCCCCTGCCAACTTCTGGACTCACCTGTTGACCAATGCGGTCTGGGACGAACAAGCTCTGCTTAACGACCCCGCCGGTTGGATACCTCCAGCGAAATTGCCGGTGCTTCAGGCTGCCGCGCTTAACGCCTGTGACGCCCTCGATGGCGTCAAGGATGGGCTCATCGAAAACCCCAGGCGCTGCCACTTCGATCCGGCGGTGATTCAATGCAAGGATGCGGACGGTCCGGGCTGCTTGACGGCACCACAGGTTGCAGCGGCGAGAAAAATCTACAGCGGCAGTAAAAATCCTCGCACGGGGGAGAAAATCTTTCCGGGCTTTTCACCCGGCACCGAAGGGGTGCCGGCGAACTGGCTCCTTTGGACGACAGGCGCGCGGCCGGGGCAGCCGACGGTGGGATCAGGCTTCGGGAACTCATTTTTCGCCGACCTCGTGTTCGCGAATCCCAAGTGGGATTTTCATACGCTCAATTTCGATGGCGATGTCAAAACGGCGGACGATAAATTTGCGTCTGTCCTGAATTCGACCAACCCGAACCTCCGGCCGTTCATGGCGCGCGGCGGCAGGATGATCCAGTATCACGGCTGGGGCGATGCCGCGATCCCGCCGCAAAACAGCGTCAACTATTACGAGAGCGTGCAAGCCAAGATGGGGAAGAAGACGCAGGACTTTTACCGGCTGTTCATGGTGCCGGGAATGTCGCACTGTGCAGGCGGTCCTGGCGCGAACGTCTTCGGGAACGGAGCGGCAGTGCCACAGGCCGACGCAACGAACGATGTCGTGATGGCTCTCGACCGCTGGGTGCAGAAGGGGGTGGCGCCCGATCAGATCATCGCCGCCGGATTCGTCAACGGCAACCCGGCCAAGGGCGTTGCCATGACGCGCCCACTGTGCCCCTACCCGCAAGAGGCGCACTACAAGGGAACCGGCGACACGAATGACGCCGGCAACTTCGTGTGTCAGATGCCCCCAAAGGGCTCGAAGCAATAGCGCCGTATTTCGTGTCAAGCGAACGCCCGGACGCTCCCGCGAGCCCGCCTTGTCGCGAGCCGACGCGGATGCTAGACTTGCGTTTTGCGCCCGGGTTGTCAGGCTCATTCTCGGACTGAAGGACGCCTCGCGTGGCCGATCCCAAACACGAAGAAAGCTTCAAGGTCGTAGACCGGCGCCTCTTTAACAAAGAGGGCGAGCTCCGCGAGGGCGCCGTCGAGCAGGAGCGGCGCGACGAAGAAGCCGCAGCGACCAAAGCCGCAAACGCTCAGGCCGCCGCGAAGGGCCCGCACCTCGCGGGCGTTCCCGCACATCACGAAGCCGGAGCAAAGGCCGGAGAGGCGCCTGCCGAAACCATCGCGTCGTCGCGCAGTTTTCAGATGCTGGTGGACTTTCTGACGCGGAACGCCGCGGCCATGATGGGCGGAATGGCCGATCCGGAGACCGGCAAAGCGTATGTCGATCTCGAGGGAGCGCGCGAGGTGATCGACATGCTCGACGCGCTGCGCGAGACAACGCGCGGAAACCTCGCGAAGGTTGACGAGGACCTGTTGCTGGAAGTGGTCGGCAGCCTGAAGCTGACGTTCATGGAGATTTCGAAGGCGGCGGCCGAAGCGATGGCGAAAAAATCGGAAAAGAAGTAAACACCTTCCCCTGAGTTCATGGCTTCACTTCAACTGACAGTCCTGGGATCGGGAACGTCGATGGGCGTGCCGACGCTCGGGTGCCACTGCGCGGTGTGCGACTCGGCCGATCCGCACGACAAGCGGACGCGCCCTTCGGTGTTGCTCGCATTTGGCGACCGCAACGTGGTGATCGATACGACCCCCGACTTCCGGTACCAGGCGATGCGCGCGAAGATTGACCGCCTGGATGCCGTGATTTACACGCACGCCCACGCCGACCACATTCTCGGCCTCGACGACATCCGTCCTTTCAATTTGAAGCAGCGAGGCGCCGTCCCGATCTACGGCGCGCCGGAAACGCTTGCGACGCTGCGGCGCCAGTTCACCTATATCTTCGACGACGCGCCCGCGGAGAGCACGATACCGCTCATCGACCTGCACACGATCGACGGGCCGTTCGATCTCTTTGGCGCGCGCGTGATCCCCATTCCAGCAATGCACGGGTCCCAGCCGGTGCTGGGGTTCCGGTTCGGCAAAGCGGCCTACTTGACGGATTTCAGCAAAGTGCCGGAGAGCTCGAAGCCGCTGCTTGGCGGACTCGACGACTTCATTCTCGACGCGCTGCGCTACGTGCCGCACCCGACGCATTCAAACGTCGAGCAGTCGCTCGCTCTCGTCGCCGAACTGAAGCCGAAGCGGGCGTGGTTCACGCACATCTGCCATGACCTCGGTCACGCGGAATCGAACGCGCGGCTGCCGGAAAACGTGCGGCTGGCGTACGACGGACTGAGATTCGAGGTGGAACTCTGATGCCGCTCGCAATCGTGCATTCAGCGGAGGAATGGGCGGCCCGGTTCGGCGACGCAAGAAAGCCCACGGTCGTGACCATCGGAAATTTCGACGGCGTGCACCTGGGCCACCAGAAGATTCTCCGGAGCGTGTGCGATCGAGCCCGTCGCGCGGATTTGATAGGCGCCGTGCTGACGTTCTATCCCCATCCCACGCGGGTCCTGCGGCCCGCAGAAGCGCCCAGCCTGTTATTGACGCTCGAACAGAGGCTTGCGGCAATCGAAGCGGCTGCAATCGACGCAGCGCTCGTGACGCGCTTCGACGCAACACTCGCGCAAGTCAGTGCGGAGGATTTCGTCCGGCGCTTTCTCGTTGAGACGATGCGTGTGCAGGCCGTGCTCGTCGGAACAAATTTCCGGTTCGGACACGGGCAAGCTGGCGACGTGAAGCTGCTCGGCGAGCTCGGGCGAAAGTGCAGATTCGAGGTCGAAATCGTGGCGCCCGCCGTCGAGAACGGCGCCGTTGTGTCTAGCACCGCGATCCGCAATGCGATCTTCGAAGGCCGCGTCGAGGACGCGAGGCGCATGCTCGGGCGGCCGTATGCGCTCGAGGGACAGATTCAAACGGGCACCGGGCAAGGGCGGAAACTCGTGGTGCCGACGCTCAATCTGGCGACCGAGCAGGAGGCGCTGCCGAAAACGGGAGTGTACGCGACCGAAGCGGTGATTGAGGGTAAGGTTTATCGCGCGGCTACGAATGTGGGTGTGCGGCCCACGTTCAACGGCGCGCGCGTGACCATTGAGTCGCATCTGTTCGATTTCAACGAGACTCTCACGAGCGGCAAACTCAAAGTGCGGTTCTGGAAGCGGCTTCGCGACGAACGCAAATTCTCAGGCCCTGCCGAGCTGCGCGAGCAAGTGCTGAAGGACATCGAACAAGCAAAGGATTACTTTCGGGCAGCGAAAAGCGAAAAGGCCTGACGAATCACGCCTTCGCGCGGCAATCGGCGCAGAGGCCGCCGATCTCGGTGCGGGCGACGCTGATTTCGATGCCGCAGTCGCGCGAAATCTGCTGCTTTAGCTGTTCGTAGAGTTCGCTTTCGACTTCGCGGACCTTGCCGCACCCAATACACGCGACGTGAATGTGGTCGCGCGGGCCGTGGCTTTCGTAGTAGTGGCGATGGCCGCGGAGATGGAGCAGGTCGAGCTCGTCGATCAGGCCGTGCCGCTTCAGCAGGTCGAGCGTGCGATAGACGGTCACCCGCGTGATGTCCGGATCGATTTTCTGCGCCTGGTCGAGAATTTCCCCGGCATCCATGTGGCGCGAAGCGGACTCCATCACCTGGAGCACGACGCGGCGCTGGCGCGTGAGACGAATCCTGCGGGCGCCCAGCTCACGCTGGAGATGACCTGCCGGCTCGTGCTCGTTGATGCGTTCGCCGGTCGATACGCGATGTGCGGGTGTCGCGGGCATGGTCGATACGGGCATTGTACCAAAATCTCAAGCCAAGCTCTTGGAAACCGCTGAAGGCGGGCGGATGGATGCCGGACTTGGCCCGATGCGCTCCAGCTCTTAGTGGTGGGCTTGGATGACCCGCAAGATGTCGCTATACATCACGAACGCAAATAGACCCAGAAGAAAGACAAGGCCGACCTGTACGAAGCGCTCCTTAAACGAAATGCTCAGGTCACGGCGCATCATCCCTTCAATCGCAAGCATCAGGACGTGGCCCCCATCGAGGATCGGAATCGGCAGCAGATTGAGCAAGCCAAGGTTCAGGCTGATAACCGCGGTCAGCTCGAGCAGCGTCAGCGGACCGCGCTTCGCGGCCCGGCCCGATTCGCGGGCGATGCCGACCACGCCTTGCAGATCGCGCACGGACACTTTGCCGCTGACGAGGCCGCCGATCACTTCTCCGATCTGGCGCATTCCGGCAAGCGTCGCGTATCCGGCGTCCTTCACCGATTCGACGAATCCCTGGCGCTCGTAGGTCTCCTCGGTCTTTTCCGTGACGCCCACCTGCCACGCAAAATTGCCGTCGGCGGTCATCATGTGGACGGGCGTGATATCCAGAGGAACGTCGCTGCCACCGCGACGAACGACGAAGTGGATCGGACTTCCGTTGGAGCCGCGCACCTGATCCACAAGCTGCATCCAGCTCAGCACCGGCTGGCCGTTCATGGAAACGATCGCGTCGCCCGATTTCATTCCGGCCTTCTCGGCGGGGAATCCGATCGCCACTTCATCGGCGACAGCGGGCAGCGCAGGATATCCGACCACGGAGCTCGCAGCAGTCTCGTTCTCGGGCACCTTCACGGTCATCGTCTGGCGCACGCCCCCGCGAAGCACGGTCACCGGCAGCGAGTCGCCGGGTTTCGCCTTCTCGATCTCGCCGAAAACTTTCTCCCATGTCGGCGTGTTGACGCCATTCACCGCGAGAATTCGGTCGCCCGGTTGCACGCTCGAAGAAGCTGGGAGGGTCTGCGGGACGGCCGCGACTTCCGCCGGGCGGCGGAGGTACGTCTCGAGCGGCATCCCAACGAACAAGTAGATTCCCCAGAAGATCGCGAACGTGAGAAGAATGTTCATCGCCGGCCCGGCAATCGCGATCAAGCAGCGTTGCCACCGCGGCCGTGAGAGAAACTCATAGGGCGCGCCCGTGCGCTCCTCGACAGGGTTGTCGCCGGCCATGCGGACGTAGCCGCCGAGCGGCAACCCGCTGATACGGTAATCCGTGTCGCCGCGCTTCACTCCCCACAGCCGCGGGCCAAAGCCAATGGAAAAGACGTCCACGCGAACGCCGCACAGCTTCGCGACCAGGAAGTGGCCCCACTCGTGGAGCAAAACCATAATGCCGAGGACGATGCCGCCGGCCAGCACGTTTCTGAGGGTATCGGTCATGGAGCCTCTTTATATAATACAGAAAAATGGCGCGACGAAGAATGACTTCTCTCACGGCAAGTGCGAAAAGCAAAAGCCGTCCATTTCCGTGCGACTCAGCGGGATCGCTTCGACCGGTTCGCCACTTCCTGGCGAGCCAGGCGCCGCGCTTCCGCGTCAGCAGCGAGCACGTCGTCGATGCTTCCAAGCGCTGCGCGCGGCATATGTTCGAGCACGCGCTCGATCACCGCTGCGATCCCGAGGAACGGGAGCCTGCGTTCGAGAAATGCCGCCACGGCGATTTCGTCCGCGGCGTTCAACGCGCAGGGCAAGGGCCCCCCTTGGCGAAGCGCCTCTTTCGCCAATTCGAAACAGCGGAATTTCCGCGCCGGGATGTCTTCGAATTCCAATTTGCGCAGGGTCGACCAGTCGAGCGCACATTCATTGGATGCAACTCGGTCCGGATAAGTTAGCGCGTACTGGATGGGCATGCGCATGTCCGTCGGGCCAAGTTGCGCCAGAATGGAGCCATCCACAAATTCGACCATGGAGTGAATTGTGGACTGTGGATGGATGACCACCTGTATCTTGTCGAGATCCATGCCGAAAAGCCACCGCGCCTCGATCACCTCGAAACCCTTGTTCATCAGCGTCGCGGAATCGATGGTGATCCGGTTGCCCATCTTCCAATTGGGATGAGCCAGAGCCTGCTTGGGCGTCACCTTCGCGAGGCGAGAGACGGGCGTCTTGCGGAACGGGCCGCCAGAGGCTGTGAGAACGAGCCGCTTCACCTCGCTATAGCTGCCCGCGCGGAGGCATTGGTGAATGGCGTTGTGTTCGCTATCCACTGGCAGAAGCGAAACGCCTCGCCGCGCGACTGCGGCCATCACCACTTCCCCGGCGGCAACCAGCACTTCCTTGTTGGCAAGGGCGATATTCTTGCCCTGCTCGATGGCCTGGTACGTCGCGCGCAAACCCACCACGCCGACGGCCGCCGAAACCACCGTCTCGGCTTCGGCGTGCGTGGCAACGCGCTCGATGCCCTCGGCACCAAAGAGAATTTCCGGCAAGGGGCGATTCTTCTCCCGATCGCGTCGGGCCGTCAGCGCGGCGCGGAGTTCGCCGGCCGCTTCCTCGCTGCCCACAGAGACGAGCTTGGGATGGTGGTGCGCGATCTGCTCGGCAACCAGTCGAACATTCGAACCCGCCGAAAGCGCCACGACTTCGAAACTGCCGGGCAGCGAGTCCACGACGTTCAGGCACTGGCGACCGATCGAACCGGTGGATCCCAGAATAGCGATGCGTTTCATTTGAGCTTCTTGAGTCCTTCCGAGACGGACGCAATTTTATAGATGTTTAGCCAATTTTGCGAATGGCCATGTGACCCCTGTTGTCATTGCGGTTCTCCTGCTGCGAACTATCTTCAGGAGGTGCTGCGGTGTTAGATTAGGCCCGCCGCGGGATGGCTAGCTTTCGGCAGCGCCTCTTGCCGGAAGGATGGGAAACCATCACGAGACATTGAAGTCCTGCCGGCTAAGGAGAGAATCCAGAGATGAAAGCCACGCAGAGGTTCGCGATAGCCGCAATCATGATGGCGCTGGCGTTGGCGCCCGTCGCAAGCGCAAAGCCGGCGCCCGACAAGCATTCCGCGTATCTGCACGCTCTTGGGAATCTGCGCTACGCCCGCGCCCTGATATCTCATCCGGATAGCGGCGTGCTGCGCGATCCCGAAAAACAAGCGATGGATGAGATCGACAAAGCCATTGCAGAATTGAAGGCCGCGGCCATCGACGACGGCAAGGGCCTCGACGATCACCCGGGAATCGACTCCCACCTGCGATGGATTCCTCGCCTGAACAAGGCGGCCGACGTGCTGAATAAGGCGCACGACGACGTCCAGAAAGAGGAAGACGACGCGGCTTCGCCAGGCTTGCAGAGTCGCATACTCCAGCACATTGGCAAGGCGCACGATAAAGTCGAAACAGCAATCGCGCTCGAACAGTAAGGGTCCGGCAATCTGCCTTTCATCTTGGGGACACCGCGCCATCAGGACGCATCGCGCGGTGTTCCCACGTCGCGTTTTTCCCCATCGACATGTCGGTCTGACGGCCTGGCCGCTCGCAGGGTGTGGTACGATAACGTTCTGGCTGACGAAAGCACACGCATTTGAGTCAACCCCCTTTACGGACACCGTGAGCTAGCCGTTGGACAAATCGATCGAGAAAGCCGGAACACGCGCTTGAGCACACCTTCAAGTACCCCCTCGCTGCTGGCGATTCCGCTGGGCGGGCTGGGCGAGTTCGGCATGAACATGATGGCCCTTCGCTTTGGCGACGACATCATCGTGATCGATGCCGGATTGATGTTCCCCGAGCAGGAATTGCTGGGCGTGGACATCGTCATCCCGGACATCACCTACCTGAAGCAGAACAAGCGCATGGTCCGCGCCATCATTCTGACGCACGCGCACGAGGACCACATCGGCGCGATTCCTTACATCCTGGGCGACCTGAACGTGCCCATCTACGGCACGGAGTTCACGCTGGCGCTTGTGCGAAAAAAGCTCGAAGAGCACGCGCTATTGGAATCGGCGAAGCTCAATCAGGTCGCGCCCGGCGAGAAAACGACGATCGGTCCTTTCCAGATCGAGTACCTCCACGTGACCCACAGCACGATTGACTGCGTGGCGCTCGCCATTCGCACGCCGGTCGGCGTCATCATTCACACGGGCGATTACAAGATCGATCCCACCCCCGTGGACGGAAAGCCATTCGACCTGCACGCCTTCGCGCGCTACGGCCAGGAGGGCGTCCTCGCGCTCTTCAGCGACAGCACGAATGTGGAGCGGCCGGGATTTACGCCCTCGGAGCGAGCCGTGGTCGTCCGCCTCGAGGAGCTGTTCCGCGCTGCCCCTGAGAAAGTCGTCGTCTCGTGCTTCTCAAGTTCGATCCACCGCATCCAGCAGGTCATCGACGTCGCCCGCGGCGTAGGCCGGAAAGTTGGGTTTGTCGGCCGCAGCATGGAAGGCAACATCGAGATCGCGCACGGCCTCGGAAAGCTGCGCATCCCGGATGGTAGCGTCGTGCGTCCCCAGGACATTCGAAGTTTCGACCCCAAGAAGCTGGTCGTGCTCGCCAGCGGCACGCAGGCCGAGCCGATGTCGGCGCTCTCGCGAATCGCGGTCGATAACCATCGGCTGCTTAGCATCGGCGAAAACGATACGGTGATCCTGTCGGCGCGCATCATCCCCGGAAACGAAAAGGCGATCTTCCGAATGATCGATCATCTCTTCCGGCGCCGCGTTCTCGTCTATTACGAAGGCGGGCGCTCGGCTCCGATTCACGTCTCCGGACACGCCAGCCAGGAGGAGATGAAGCTCCTGTTGCAGCTCGTCCGGCCGAAGTATTTCATCCCGCTGCACGGCGAGTACCGGCAACTGTTCCAGCATGCGGCCCTTGCGGAGCAAGTGGGCGCTGTCTCGGGCCAGATTTTTCTGCTCGAGAGCGGACACCCAATCGAGTTCACGCCCGACGGCCGCGCGCTCAAGCGCGAACCCGTTCCAGCAGGCCGCATAATGGTCGATTCCGGCTCGCTCGAGGAAATCGAAGACGTCGTGATCCGCGATCGCAAGCATCTGTCCGAGGACGGCGTCGTTGTCCCTATCATCGCCATCGACAAACACACGGGGCGAATCGAAATTTCGCCGGAGATCGTCACGCGCGGCTTCCTTCCAAGCGATGACGGGCAGGAGATCCTCATCAAGGCGCGCGAAGTGATCCTCAAGACCATCGAACAATCGAGCGACGAGGAGAAGATGGACTGGAGCGTGATCAAGGAAAAGATTCGCGTCGATCTGAAGAAATTCTTGAATAAGCAAACCTCCAAGCGGCCGCTCATCCTGCCGGTGATCCTCGAAGTGTAATGCCCCATTCATCTCTGCCGTGATATTCAGACTGCGTTCGTACAAACCCGATGATTTCGAAACGCTCTACGAAATCGATCAGGCCTGCTACGAGCCGGCGATCGCGTATTCGCGGCGCGAACTTCGGAACTATCTGCGGTTTCCCGGAGCGGACTGCGTGGTCGCGAGCGCTGGCGCAAAGACAGCGGGATTCATCGTAACGGCGAGCGCGGACGCGTGGGGATACATCGTCACGATCGACGTCCTCGAAGCGTATCGGCGGCAACGCCTCGGAACTAAGCTGCTGGCGCGAGCCGAACGCCGGCTGGCGTCCAAGGGAGTGCGCCAGGTAGCGCTCGAAACGGCAACCGACAACGCCGCCGCGATTGCCTTCTGGCAGAAGCATGGCTATCGTACACGCGGGGTCCGGAAGGACTACTATTCCGACGGCCGCGACGCGTACTCCATGGTCAAGCGATTGAACGCCGGCGCTAAGAAAGCCACAAAAGGCTCGGAGGCTACTTGAACGAATATCTTCTCTCTGTAGTTTTGGGAATCATCGAGGGACTGACGGAATTCCTGCCCGTTAGCTCGACGGCGCACCTGCGCATCTCCGAAGCCCTGCTGCACATCAGCCTCACCAGCGGCTATTGGAAGATGTATTCCATAGTGATTCAGCTCGGAGCCATTCTTTGCCTCCCCTTCTATTTCCGGCATCGAATCGCGGGCTTTATTGGTTACACGCGCGGAAATACCCCTCTGGTTCTTCGGCCCTTCAAGGTTCTCAAATGTCTGATCGCGGCGTTATTCAATTCGCGTCCGGTGCAATTCACAACTGCGGCGTTCGTTGTTACCGCGATCCCTGCGTTCCTTCTCACCAAGGTCATCGGCAAGCATCTCGAGAGCTTGGAAATCATGGGCGTTTCCTTGCTCGTCGGCGGCATCGTGATGTGGATCATCGACGCGATGAACGCCAAATGGGAAGCTGCCGGTCAAGGCGCTCCGGGAAGCCGCCTCCACACCTGGCGCATGGAGGACATGAGCCTGGGCCAGGCCCTCTGGATCGGCGCGTGCCAGATTCTCTCGGCTGTGTTTCCCGGGACGTCGCGTTCCATGTCCACGATCGCCGCCGGACAATTGGCCGGGATGTCGCGCGCTTCCGCTCTCGAATTCTCGTTCTTTGTGTCGATGCCCACCATGGTCGCCGCCACCGGCTACGACCTGCTGAAATCGGTCCTCGGCAAAGGCGACAATCCCATCGGCGTCTCGCAGATCGACGCCCACGGATGGGTCGTCCTCGCCATCGGCTTCGTGGTGTCCTTCATCGTCGCGTATGGTTCCGTTGCATGGTTCATGGCCTGGGTGAGGCGCCGAGGATTCGCGCCTTTTGCCATCTATCGCATCATCGTCGGCGCCGCCGTGCTCCTCTGGATTTCCAGGCTCTCCGCCTGATCCGCCTCCGCTCGCTTGACCGAAACGAAGCCTGAAAGGGCAGCTCAGGTCGAAGACCTGAGGCTTCCTCAGCAGCTATCGCGGCCTCAGTACTGCGAACTCTGAAATCGTAAATCCCAGGGCGGCTCCCAGGAAGACATCCGAGGAGAAGTGAGCCTGGTTCGTGACGCGAGAGAAGCTGATGACAGAAGCCATGCCGTACGCCACCCAGGGCACCCAGCGATGCTGGCGATAGCGATGGGAGATCACGGTCGCAACAGCAAACGCCGCCGCCGCGTGACTGGAAGGAAAGCTTGTGTTAATGCCGCTGGGAGACACATGGCTGCGGAAAAAGGTGTCGGAAAAAGGTCCGGACGGTGGGATGTCCGATGGACGCAGGCGTCGGGTCGCTACTTTCATCGCTATGTCAACGATGGCGCTGTCGGCATAGGCTTCACCGGCTAGGAGGGCCGTCGTTTCCGCGTAGGAATCGTGGCGGAAATGTCCGACCACCAGAAAGGCGGCGGGAACAATCGCAATTTCAGTTGCGGTGATAGGTCCGGAGAAAGCGTCGTTGAAACCTTCGAACCGCGCGGTGCGCCGGAAGTAGGGCGTGTCGTGTGGGTCAGCGACGATTAAGGCCGCGGTCACGCCCGTTACTTCGAGCATGGGGAGCCATTGCCGCCCCTTGGCAAGCTGCAACGGAAACAACCAGATGTCTTTCTGATCCTGGAGAAAGTTCCGCGGGAGAGTGCGCCAGGTAACCTCGCGCTCGGCCACTGCCGGGGTCGAGTTTTGTGGTGTTGAGTCTGCGGCGACGCTTGGCGGCGCTTCCTGCGCACGAAGCGCGGGACACGCGAAGGCAATCCCCATACAGGTAAGTAGGAACACCATGCAGGAACCATGGAATCCGCGCTTCCCGGCAGCGGCACCAAACTTAGTACAGGGAACAGAGAACAACTGATTCGCCATCGGGTCGCTAAGCCGCATTTATATACAATACACTGCGAAAAAACCAGATACAAAGCTGTTCTCTTTAGAACACCTCGCACGCCATCCATCGGAAAGTGTCGTCGCTTTCCGAGCCTCGGTCGGAATGGCCGCCTGGAGGCCAATTCTAATCGCCAACAATTCGGGGGCCGGCGTCGTCCTCTCGCAAGCAGTTCCTTCCACGGTTGTACGATACGCACACTCGGGGCGGAAGATCCCTGCGCGCCTTCAGATTTTGTTTGGTATAGTCTTCATCGCGTTCCTCCCATTTGGCCCCGCGCGTCAGCGCCCGCGCGGCCCAGACGAGTACGGGAGCCTTCCCCTGCCCAGCCACGAATCCGTTCGGCCCCTCGATTGGGCCTATCGGATCAAACGGAGATTCTTGTGCGCGTTCTTACGCCGACTGACAACAAACGCTTCAACGAAATGATCGGTTTCATCGGGCTTAGCCTGGCGGTCATCGTCGCCCTGAGCCTTCTCTCCTATTCGCCTCACGACGCGTCGTTCAACGTCTCGGCGCCGGTCGCCGGGCAGGCGCGAAACTGGATTGGCCCGGTCGGCGCGCATATTGCCGATCTGCTCTTTCAGGTAGTCGGCTACGCGGCGTTTCTTTTTCCAGTGGGGATGTTTCTCGTGGCCATGCGCTGGTTTCGCAGCCAGGTGATGGAAGCGCAGATTGCGAAGCTGATCGGATGGGGAATGCTGCTCCTTGCCATGGCGGCGGAGCTGACTCTCATCCATATGCCGGACGTCCGCCAAGCGCTCCCGGCCGGAGGGCTGCTCGGAAAGGTGCTGGCCGAGGGACTGCGGGCCGCGTTCAATCCCGTGGGAGCGAATCTCGTTTCGGCGGCTGTCCTCCTGACGGCGCTCTTTTTGACCACCAGCTTTTCGTTTTCAGCCGCCATCACGTGGATGAAGAAACCCATGGCCGCCGACGGCCTGATCGGCGGATGGATCGCCCGCGCGAAGGCCTGGCGCGAGGAGCGCGAGGCGGTGCGCCTGCGAAAACGAGTCGAAGAGATCAAGATCGCCGGACGCCCGCCCGTCGTGCAGCAACGAGTTTCCACGAAGGAACTGGAGGAGGACGAAGACGAAGAGATCGAAGACGCCCCGGCCGCACAGGGAGAGCGTGGGCCGCACGTGATCCAGTTCCACGAGCCGGAAACGGCGCCACCTCCCAAAAAGAGCGCGCCCGAGCCCAAAATCTCGCACGGCAAGACGAGCTACCGTCTGCCCTCGCCTACGCTTCTTCGCACCGCCGAGCGCGGCGAAAAGATGGACGAGGCCGAGCTGAAGGAGTGCGCCCGGGCCATCGAGCAGAAGTGCGCGGAGTTCGAGGTCGGCGGCCACATCACGCAGATCAACCCCGGCCCGGTGGTGACGACCTTCGAATTCAAGCCGGAGGCGGGAATCAAGTACAGCCGCATCACCGGCCTCGGCGAAGATCTCTGCCTCGCGTTGCGCGCCGAATCCATTCTGATCGAGCGCATCCCCGGAAAATCGACGGTCGGGATCGAAGTCCCCAACGCGCGCCGGGAAACGATCGCGCTGCGCGACGTGATCGAGTCGCCCGAATTCTCGCATTCGTCGTCCAAGCTCACCTTGCCGATGGGCAAGGACTTGATCGGCCGCATCCGCGCGACGGACCTGACGCAGATGCCTCACCTCCTGATCGCCGGCTCGACCGGCACAGGCAAGAGCGTGTTCATCAATTCCCTGCTGATGGGCATGCTGTACAAGGCCACGCCCGATGAACTGAAGCTCGTGCTCGTGGATCCGAAGCGGCTCGAGTTGGGGCTCTATGCCGATATCCCGCACCTGTACACGCCCGTGGTGACCGATGCCAAGGTGGCCGCCAACGTCCTGCGCAACGCCACGCGCGAGATGGAGCGGCGGCTCAAGCTATTGGCGCAGCGCAGCGTGCGCAACATCGACCAGTACAACCGCACGTTCGAGAAGGGCCAGTCGCTTTCGCTCTTTGAGAATTCCGAGGACGAGGACCACCGGCCGCTCCCCTACATCGTGATCGTGATCGACGAGCTCGCCGACTTAATGATGGTGGATACGAACGGCGTCGAGGAATCGATCACGCGGCTCGCGCAGATGGCGCGGGCGGTGGGAATCCATCTGATCCTCGCGACGCAGCGCCCGTCGGTGGACGTGATTACCGGCCTGATCAAGGCGAATTTCCCGGCGCGCATTTCGTTCCGCGTTGCGAGCAAGGTCGATTCGCGCACCATTCTCGATACCAACGGCTCGGAATCGCTTCTCGGCAAGGGCGACATGCTCTATCTGCCGGCGGGCTCGTCGAGGCTGCATCGGATTCACGGCCCGTACGTCCATGAGAACGAAGTGGCGGCCGTCTGCGATTTCTGGCGCGAGCAGGCGAAGGCAATCTACAACGAAGAGCTGCTCCGGCCGCCGAAGGACGAGAATGCGATGAGCGCCGGCCTCGGCGAGGCGGGCGAGGGCGTCGATGAGATTGACGACGAGCTCTATCACGACGCTGTGCGCGTCTGCTGCGAGATGGGCCGCGCTTCCACTTCCACGCTCCAGCGGCGGCTGCGGATCGGCTATGGCCGGGCCGCGCGCCTGATCGACCTGATGGAAAAGGACGGCATCGTCGGGCCCGCCGATGGCGCGAAGCCGCGAGAAGTCTTGAAAACGAAGGATTGGATGCGCGAATTTGACGATTCAATGAAATGACGACCCGACGAGGGTCGTCATCCTGAGGCGCGCGGTTTCTGTGCGCCGAAGGATCTCTCTTCGGGGCGCTTTTCTCTTTGCGGCAGGTTCTCTTTTCCGTAAAATCAGACGTTGTGCCGGTGCCGAGGTAGCTCACCGGTAGAGCGCGGCCCTGAAAAGGCCGGCGTAGGCAGTTCAACTCTGCCCC
>Ga0209415_10000301_pt1 | contig 88483 bp, 87 predicted proteins | sample PeaSoiSIISIP2007_FD_187696 | JGI IMG/M metagenome (GOLD analysis project Ga0209415, IMG submission 187696) | Peat soil microbial communities from Weissenstadt, Germany - SII-SIP-2007 (SPAdes) (version 2) | ecosystem: Environmental > Terrestrial > Soil > Wetlands > Peat | place: Germany... | reverse complement strand
AGCCCCGACGAACGCCAGCTCCGAAAGCGGGGTATCGCGGATCCGTTCCGGCCCGAACTCGTCGAGCAAGCCCTTGCTGACCGCGAAGCTGCCGCCGTAGCGGCCGACGTCCTCGCCCATCAAAAACACGCGTTCGTCCCTGCGCAGCGCATCGCGGATCGCCTCTCGCATCGCTTCCCGATAGGTCACGTGCGCCGCTCCGAATAGACGAAGCGCGTGAGCGCGGTAACCGGTTCGAGGCTCCCCGCTTCGGCGAATGCAACGGCGCGACGCACCTCATCTGCGGCATCACGTTCTAGGCCAGCGAATTCCTCATCGGTCAACAGACCGCGCTCTTGGAGACGCTGCCGAAAGGACGGAATCGGGTCGCGCTTTTTCCATTCCTCGACTTCGGCCTTGCTCCGATAGAGCTCCGCATCGTACATCGAGTGTGCCCGAAAGCGATATGTCCGGCACTCGAGGAAATAGGGTCCCTTGCCCTCACGTATCGCGTTTGCTCCGGTCTTTGCCGCAACCTCGACGGCCTCGACGTCCATGCCGTCGACGCGGGCCGAGACAATCGAGTAGCTCGCCACTTTCTGCAAGAGATCGGTGACGGACTCGGAGAGCTCGAGGCGCGTCCCCATCGCAAAGAGATTGTTTTCGCAGATGAAGAGCACCGGGAGGTGCCAGAGCGCCGCGAGGTTCATCGACTCGTGGAAGACGCCCTCGGCGACGGCGCCTTCTCCGAAGAAGCAGCATGTGACCCGGTTTCGCTTCTGCAGTTTGTCGGCGAGCGCGAGACCGACGGCGATCGGGATGCCCGCGCCGACGATCGCGTTCCCGCCATAAAAGCGCGCTTTGGCGTCGAAGAGGTGCATCGAGCCCCCACGGCCCCTGCTCACGCCTTCCTGTTTACCGAACATCTCCGCCATGATCGCATCAGCGGATATCCCACGAGCCAGCGCGTGTCCATGCTCGCGATACGTGGAAACGACGTTGTCGTCGGAGGTCAACGCTTGCATCACGCCTACGCCGACCGCCTCCTCGCCGCTGTAGAGATGCAGAAACCCGCGAATCTTCTGGGCGCTGTACGATTCGGCACACTGATCTTCGAATCGCCTGATCAAGAGCATGCAGCGCAATTGCTCGAGAGCGTGTTCACGAGCGCCGTTCAAGGGACTGTCTCCAAGGTCGAGAGGTCGCCCTCAGGCAGACCCAGCTCGCGCGCTTTGAGTAGGCGGCGCATGATCTTGCCGCTTTTCGTCCGCGGGATCTGCTGCAGAAAATCAAGCTCCTTCGGAGCGATCGCCGAGCCCAAACGCTTGCGCCCAAAGCCGATCAGCTCCAAGCGCAAATCTTCGCTCGACTCATATCCGGGGCGCAGTGCGACAAATGCCTTGACGATCTCGCCGATCGTGGGGTCCGGCTTTCCGATGACGCCGGCCTCCGCAACGGCCGGATGCTCCATCAATGCGCTCTCTACTTCGAACGGGCCGACCATGTGTCCGGCGGTCTTGATAATGTCGTCGGCGCGCCCTACGAACGTGTAGTATCCATCTGCGTCACGCTCGGCGAGGTCGCCGGTCAGATACCACCCGCCCACGAAGCACTTCCGGTAGCGTTCCTCTTCGTGCAGATAACCACGGAACATCGACGGCCAGCCGGGCCGTAAGGCGAGCTCACCTTCTTTATTGGACTCGCTCACGACGTCCACGGAACCTGTGTCGCTTGAACGTTGCACGATTGCGGCCTCGATTCCCGGAAGTGGGCGGCCCATCGAGCCGGGCCGGACTTCCATCCCAGCGTAGTTCGCAATCATGATCCCACCGGTCTCCGTCTGCCACCAGTTGTCATGGATCGGTAGCCCGAGCGCTTGCTGGCCCCAAACGACGGCAGCCGGATTGAGCGGCTCGCCGACGCTTGCAACGAAGCGCAAGCGTCCCAGGTCGAAGCGCGAACGCGGCTCGATCGGCGCACGCATGAGCATACGAACCGCCGTCGGTGCCGTGTACCAGACGCTGATCCGTTCCCGCTCCAGAACCCCGTACCAGCGTTCCGCATCGAAGTCGCCGTCATCGACCAAATTCGTAACGCCATGCAAGAGTGGCGCGATGACGCCATAGGACATCCCAGTCACCCACCCGGGATCGGCCGTGCACCAGAACACGTCTTCCGGATGGAGGTCGAGCGCGTACTTTCCCGTCACGTAATGCATGACCGCCGCATCGTGTACGTGGACAGCCCCCTTCGGCATACCGGTGGTACCGCTGGTAAAGTGCAGTAACGCCATGTCGTTGGGATCCGTATGCGGGATCGTGAACTGCTCCGAGGCCTCTGACATCAGTTGCGACAATGCCCACACACCGTGATCCTGATGCTCATTGGCATCGGTGAGGAGGATGTGCTGCAAGATGGGCAGTTTGGAGCGCAACCCGGCAACGTTTCTCTGGTAGAGTCGCTCGGTAGTGACGAGTACTCTGGCATCACCGCGCCCGAGGCGCTGTTCAAGCGGCCCCGGTCCGAAGGCGGAGAAGAGCGGGCAGAAGACGCTCGTATTCTTCAGCGTTCCGAGCGCGGCAACGTAGAGCTCGGGGATGCGTCCGGTCAACCCAAAGACACGTTCGTTTTTCCCGACCCCGAGCCGGCGCAAGAGGTTGGCGAAGCGGTTCGTCTGCTCGCGCAGCTCGCGGAAGTGAACCTGCACGGCGGTCCCGTCTCTGCCGATACAGCGGAGCGCGACGTGATCGGCCAACGGACCTTCGGCATGCCGGTCGATTGCGAGATCGGCAATGTTCACTCCGGCGGGCCGGGGCGAGCCTAGGAATTCTCTTCGCGCAGCATCCCATGAAAACGTCGCGCACGTAGATGCGTAGTCGACCATATTCGGCCGAACAGTCCAAGAGGCAGCCGGCTTTGAGATCGGCGCCCAGAAGGCTCCAGATTCAGCCGGTCGCTGCTCCACTAAGCGCCGGAGCCATGATGAACGTCGCCGGGGAGCGCATTCTTATAGTCATCCATCGTCATTTCAGGCTTCCCTTCGGGTTCGATCAGGCTAGCTCGCGGGCATGAACGCGCCTTGAACGGTCGATTCATATGACGTTCCGGAAAACGGGGTACGCTCCACGCGTGGCGATCGTGCGAAGCGGAGACGCCTGGCTCGTTCGCAGATCCTTCACGGGGCGGTGGCACGCTCATGGGGGGCGAGCTGCCGGAAGAGGAGCGCAAGCGTATGGCTGGCCACAGATCCCTGCATCAAGCCCGCGTCATCGTCATGAACTGCCTTTACGACGAGTTGGCGCGTATCCTGAGGGGCCAAGGCCTCCGCTCGGTTCGAATCGATAGCGACGTATTGGTTCTATACGCCAGCACCAAACTCGACGCGCGCAAATATTCGCCGCGTTTGGAAAGACGATAGAGGACGTACGGCGTGCCGTTTAAGCAAGTATTGTTCCGTTCTGCGGCCCGCGAGAAGATTTTGCGGGGTGCGACTCAACTCGTCGATGCGGTGCGCGTGACGCTGGGTCCACGGTCCAAGTCCGTCCTCATTCAGAGGGCGTACGGGGCGCCGCTCGTCTGCAATGATGGCGTCACGATCGCAAAGGAGTTCGAGCTCAAAGATCCCGAGGAAAACTTGGGCGCCCAGATGCTCCGACAGGCGGCCGAGAAGACGGGTGACGTCGTGGGGGATGGCACCAGTACGGCGACGATCTTAGCTCACGCGATCTTCGCGGATGGCGTTCGCAATGTGGTCGCCGGCGCGAGCGCTATAGATCTTAAGCGGGGCCTGGACCGCGCCACGAGTGCGGCTGTCGAGGCCCTGAAAAAGATGTCACGTCCGGTAAAAACGCGCAAAGAGAAGGCGCAGGTCGCCACGATTTCAGCTCACAACGATGCGGCGATCGGCGAACTCGTGGCCGAAGCGATGGAAAAGGTCGGCGACGACGGCGTGATCACGGTTGAGGAGTCGAAGACAACGGAGACTGCGCTCGAGGTCGTCGAGGGCTTGCAGTTCGATCACGGCTTTATTTCCCCATACTTCATCACAAATCCGGAGAAGATGGAAGCCGTTTTGGAAGATGCCTTCGTGCTGCTCACTGACCGGAAGATCGGCAGCCTCAACGATCTCCTTCCGCTGTTAGACAAGATCGTGAAGGCTGGACGTCCGCTGCTCATCATTGCCGAAGATGTCGAGGGCGAGGCCCTCGCGACACTCGTCGTCAATCAACTGCGAGGAGTGCTGAAGGGCTGTGCGGTCAAGCCTCCCGGCTTCGGCGATCGTCGCAAGGCGATGCTGCAAGACATGGCCGCGATGACTGGCGGAACGATCATTTCCGAAGAGCTGGGGTTGAAGCTTGAGAAGGCCGATCTCGCACAACTCGGCCAAGCCAAACGCGTCGTCATCGACAAAGACACTACCACGATCATCGGCGGTGCCGGCTCTCGCGCCCAGATCGACGGCCGCATTGCGCAGATTCGCCGCGAGATCGAGAAGACCGAAAGCGACTATGACCGCGAGAAGCTTCAGGAGCGGCTCGCCAAGCTTGCCGGCGGCGTCGCGGTGATTCGCGTCGGCGCGCCGGCAGAGGCCGAGATGAAATCGAAGAAGGAAGCGCTCGATGATGCGATCAGCGCAACGAAAGCAGCCGTCGCCGAGGGGATCGTTCCGGGCGGCGGGTTGGCGTTACTGCGCTGCATTACGGCCGTAGCGGAGGAAGAGACGAAATGTGAGGGCGACGAGAAGACGGGCGTGCAAATCCTCAAGCGTGCTCTTGAGACGCCAACTCGACAGATCGCCGAGAACTCAGCTGCCGATAGCGGCGTCGTCGTCGCGCGCATGCTCGGCGGCGAAGGCAACCTCGGCTTCGACGCCGCGCGTAAGGAATATGTGGATTTGATTGAGGCCGGCATCATCGATCCAACGAAAGTCGTGCACGTCGCCCTCGAAAATGCAGTTTCGGTAGCAGGCGTCCTGCTTCTGACGGAGGCGACCATGACCGAGGTGCCGGAGGAGAAGAAGGAGCGCGAACCGCGGTCAGACCTCGGGATGTAGTAGCCTGAAAGAAGCATTCATGACTTCTTCACAATGCACGACTAGCTTCGATTGCATTGGACTCTTTGTTTGCTCGCTTACTGGTCGGCGTCGATGGATCGGAACCGTCGCAGCATGCGCTCGCCCTCGCCATCAACCTCGCCAAAGAGCACGGCGGACGAGTGTTGTTCTGCCATGCCCTCGACGTGGTTCGGATCATCGCTCCACCAGGAGTAGGGCTGCCGAGCGTTGAGGTCGCGCCACTCCTCGATGCTCTCAGGGAACGGGCACGCGTCCTCCTCGCCGCCGCGACCGAAGCGGCACAGCGACAAGGGGTTGATTCGGTCGCTCGTGTGCAAGACGGTGACCCAGTAACCGTGATCCTCGATCTCGCACGGGCACAAGAGGCCCGAGTTATCGTGATGGGGACGCACGCCCGCAAAGGTGTCGGGCGCTTTTTCTTGGGAAGCGCCGCTGAAGGCGTACTACGGCTCAGTGACCTTCCTGTCCTGACCGTCCGGGCTTCGACGAAGGAGATTACGCACAAGTCCCGGTCATTCGAGCGCGTCATTGTGGCGATTGATGGTTCAGCGCCTTCGGAGGCGGCAACACGCGTCGCGCTCGCGCTCCCTGCAGAAGACCGGCGCGAATTGACGTTCTGCTCGGTTGTCGACCTCGATCGGATCATCGGAACGTTCGGCCTTCATACGAACGTCATTCGTGAGGAGCTTCGGAAAGAAGCACGTGCGCTCGTCGACGGGACCCTGGCGCGCGCTCGCGAGCGTGACATTGGGGCAGAAGGGATAGTCGTCGATGGGAAAGCCGCTGACAGTGTCCTAGCGCTATTGGAGGAGCGACGCGCGGACCTCGTGCTCCTTGGTAGCCATGGTCGCCATGGAATTCAACGGTTCTTCCTCGGCAGCGTCGCCGAGAGCATCGTGCGAAGAGCAGCGGTCCCGGTGCTGGTCGTCAGGCGCGTGAACGAGGCCTTCATGGCCCCTTCGTAGCTTCGCGTAACAGTGAATGGAGAGGTGCGCAGCTAATGACGAAACGAAGCGCGATGGCGCCGGCAGCACAAGGCGATTTCTTTTCATTTGAGCTTGCCTGCGGATGCATCTCGGTCTCTTACGATAGCGTAGTCGTGGACATTCACTGGTGTCCACATCATCGCTTGAGCCACGGGCTCGTCCCATCTCAAACCAACATTCCCGGCGTGAACAAATCAAACGCACGCTACGTAACGCCTCGCGGGCGATGAAGGAGGACGACGACATCCGGTCGTCCCTTGTACTGGAGGAGCCGCTGCGCGAGCTCGCGCCCGGCCGCCCGGCTGGCAGTAGGTGATGCACTTTCGGGAATGCCGTTTATCGGTATGTTTTTTGAGTCGTTCCTTCTCCAATTCGCATTCGGATTTTGTGCAGTCTTCACGCTGAAACAATTCACCACTTTGAATGACGAGGTCACCTTATGCCTACGAACACGATTAGCGCATTCGAATCCGCTCTTGCAGACGCATATCAATGGCTGAACGAGATCAGGGACGTTTTGAATTACGATGATAAGCATTTCGCACTGCAAGCGCTCCGAGGCGTCCTGCACGCCTTGCGCGATCGGTTGACGATCGACCAGAGCGCCCATCTTTCGGCGCAGCTGCCGCTGCTCATTCGAGGGATCTACTTCGAGAATTGGAATCCCGAGCCGCTCCCAAGCAGGGATCGGTCCCTCGCAGGATTTACCGAGCACGTGCGCCCCGCCTTAACCGGCTATGCCGATGTTGATCTCGAAGAGGCCGTCGGCGCCGTCTTTCGCGTGCTTCAACGACACCTTTCGTTAGGCGAAGATGAAAAAATCGCAAAGGCGTTGCCACGCGAAATAGCCGCTTTATGGGCGGGGGCTCCTCCGAACAGGGGATGAAGGACGACCGGACCGGATCATCACACGGCGCTTGGAGCAGGGAAAGGCATGACCGCAGCATTTGAGCTTATTCTCGTTGGTGAAGACGAGTCAGGGCCGGCCGAAGCCGCGACCCAAGTCGCCGTCGATCTTGCAGCCCGGGAGGCGGGCGCGCGCATCATCTTTTGTCACGTTGTCGACACGATTCAGCTGTATGACCGTGCACAGACCTACGGCTATGACGCTGCACCGATCCTGCGCGGCATCAAGGACGAGATGGGCGTCGTCCTGGCTCGAGCAGCCGACCTCGCGGCAAAAAAACACGTCGAGTGCGAGCAGTTTACCCTCGACGGAAACCCAATCAAAGAGTTTCTCGAGTTCGCCAAGAAGCGCAATGCGAAGCTCATCGTCGTCGGAAGTCACGGGCGGCGCGGGTTGCATCGCTTGTTCCTTGGAAGCTTTGCGGAACACGTGGTGCGGAGAAGCGAATGCCCGGTCCTCGTCGTCCGCGATCTCAAGGAAAAGGCGCCGACCTTTCGACGCATCCTCGTTCCGATCGACGGCTCGCGGTCTGCATCGGCTGCACTCGACCTTGCAATCCGCACGGCGCGGACGCATCAGGGAAGCATCACCGTGCTCTATGCGCTGGACGTGAGTCGCTACGTGATGGGCTTCGCCGCGACTCCGGATGGCGGATTCATCGACATCGAGTTGCTGCGCGAATCGCTCCGGTCAACAGGCCGTGCGGTTCTCGATCAGGCCTTAGGGCGGATTCGCGCCGAAGGCGTTCCATGCGACGATCGCATCGACGAAAGCTCTCCTTGGGAGGCGATCGATGCCGTCGCTTCGGAGCTACCCGCGGACATCGTGATCATGGGGACGCACGGGCGCCACGGTTTGCAGCGTCTCTTCCTTGGAAGCACGGCGGAACGCGTCCTGCGCAGCAGCATCGTCCCCGTCATGGTCGTGCGTGTCGGCTAGAATACGCACCACGACATCCGGCAGTAGCTGAGCGACCTGCGTCGCGCTGCAAAGATGCGTCCCGGGGACCATCGCCGTCGCAGCACCCGTTGCGGTTCCCAGCCGCAGGCCTTCCGCGAATTCGCGGCCTTCATTGAACGCTATGGCCAGTCCGGCAACCATCGAATCGCCGGAGCCGACGGTACTGCGCGCGGTGACAGCCGGCGGGATCGCCTTCCACGCTTCCCGCGGTCCAACGCCGATCGCTCCATCTGCACCCTGCGAGATCACGACGTATTCCGGGCCGCGGCTCCGAATCTCGTTCGCGGCGTGCAAGATGGCGTCTTCATCAAGAAGCCTGCGCCCCAGTAGTGCTTCGGCTTCTTCGACGTTTGGCTTGATCAGCAGCGGCTTGGCCGCAAGTACTGCTTCGAGCGCAGCTCCGGAGGTATCGACGATCGCACGAATATTCTTCGCTCGAAGCGAGAGCACAAAATCGTGATAGATCGCGTCGGGTAGCCCCGGAGGGAGACTCCCACCCAACACGACCGTACTGTTTGGTTCGAGCTGCTCAAGCCGGGCGAGCAAAGCCGCAGCCTTCGCCGGCTCGACCCGTGCACCCGGAAGATAGAGTCGGCTCCTTCGCCCGGACGCGCGCTCGTAAATCATGACGTTGAGGCGCGTGAACTCCTCGACCTCATCGAAGTCGTGCGGTAGGCCTTCAGCCAGCAAGCGCTCGCGCAAGAGCTGTCCGGTGATGCCGCCTGCGAAACCGAAGGCCATGGTCTTCCCGCCCAACCGATAAATAACGCGGCTGGCATTGATGCCCTTTCCGCCCGGATCGAGGGCATCGAGCCCGCAGCGGTTCGTTCCGCCCAAGATCAGCTCGTCGATCGCGATCGCTTCGTCAAGCGAGGGGTTGAGCGTCACGGTGGCAATCGAAGGGCCAGTCACGGCATCTCGATCGCCGGCATGTCATGATGGCGGATCCGATCATCGAGCTCGTGGGTGATCATCGCTATGTGTATCGCGTGGCGCAAGAGCGCTTGATGATCGACCGGCGCCTCAGGCGCGACATCTTTTAGGGCGAGGATGATCGCCTGAGCGTCGTCATTTGCCTGCACGAGCCGGCCTAATATGTAGTTAACCTGTGCTGCATCCATTTATTTCACCAATTGCAGTCGCGTCTTGACGACGGTGTCCGGATTGAGGCTGATCGAATCGATCCCGAGCCCGACGAGGTACTTTGCCATCTCAGGGTAATCGGACGGCGCCTGGCCGCAAATGCCGACGTGCCGATGGTTGCGCTTGGAGCCTTCGATCGCTAGACGCAACATTTCCAGCATTCCCGGATCGCGCTCGTCGTAGTCGAAGGCGACGAGATCGGAGTCGCGGTCGACGCCCAACACGAGCTGCGTGAGGTCGTTCGACCCGATCGAGAAACCGTCGAAATATTGCGCGAACGCATCGATTTGAATGACGTTGTTTGGGATCTCACACATCACGTAGATTTCCAACCCGTCTTCTCCGCGGCGCAGACCCAACTCCGCCATGCGGTCGACGACGCGCTTGGCCTCATCGACGCGGCGGCAGAACGGAATCATCAGGATGAGATTCTTGAAGCCCATTTCGTTCCGGACCCGGCGCATCGCCTCGCATTCCAGCGCGAAGCCTTCGGCATACAGTGGGTGCGTGTAGCGCGATGCACCGCGTAGACCGAGCATTGGATTTGATTCAGCCGGCTCGAACGCGTCGCCTCCGAGCAGCTTCGCATATTCGTTCGTCTTGAAATCGGACATCCGCACGATGACCGGCTTTGGATAGAACGCTGCCGCGATCGTCGCGACGCCCTCGGAGAGTTTTTGAACGAAATAGTCCGACGGCTTCGCGAATGCCTTGGTGAGCGCGAGAATCTGATCGCGAACCACCGCGTCGGTGATGCGCTCGGGATGCACCAGCGCCATTGGATGGATCTTGATCTCGTTGGAGACGATGAACTCCATCCGCGCCAAGCCGACGCCGTCGTTGGGGATGAAGCTCGTCGAGAAGGCGATCTGGGGATCCCCGATTGTCACCATCACTTTGACCGGAGCAGGCGGGAGATCACCGACCACGACGTGTTGGACCTCGAACGGCATCGCTCCGGCGAAGACTTCACCGGTTTCGCCGTGGGCACACGAAAGCGTGATCTCCTCAGCAAGGTCCAATCGGGTCGTCGCGCTCTCGGTCCCGATGACAGCCGGGATCCCGAGCTCGCGCGCGACGATTGCGGCGTGACACGTGCGTCCGCCGCGGTTCGTGACGATCCCGGCAGCAGTCTTCATGACGGGCTCCCAATCGGGCGACGTCATGTCGGTGACGAGGATCTCACCGGGCCGGAATGCCTGCAATTCACCGACGCCGTGCACGAGCCGCACTCTCCCCGAAGCGATCTTGCTGCCGATCGCCCTCCCCGTGAGGATCGGCGTCCCGGGCTCTCTGAGAAAGCGATAGTTGTCGATCTCATCGACGATCACCGGCCGGCGGGATGCCACAGTTTCGGGCCGTGCTTGCACGACGAAGATCGTCCCGCCGGGGCCGTCTTGGGCCCATTCGACATCCATGGGAACCGGGGCTCCGGCCTGTGCGCTGAAGTGCCGCTCGATCGCCAAGCTCATCTCGGCGATCGTCAACACGTCGGCATCGGTGATGCACGCCCGCTCGCGTTCTTCGGCCGATGTCTCGATATTATGGGTCGTGCGCCCCGGTTCGCCGCCTGCCGTCGAACCGCACACCAACTTTTGGCGCTTCGAGCCGATCCGGCGGCGGAGCACGATTCGAAAACCGGCCTGATACGTCGGTTTGTGGACATAGAACTCGTCCGGATCGACGGCGCCCTGCACGATGTTCTCGCCCATGCCGTACGAGGCCGTCACGAACACCACGTCGCGAAAGCCGCTCTCCGTATCGATGGTGAAGGCGACTCCGCTCGCTGCCAGATCTGAGCGAACCATCTTCATGATGCCGACCGACAAGGCTACTTTGAAGTGGTCGAACCCTTGATCGATGCGGTAGTGAATCGCGCGCTCGGTGAAGAGGCTCGCGAGACAATGGCGATATGCGCTCAGCAGCATGTCGTCGCCGCGGACGTTCAGAAAGCTCTCGTGTTGGCCGGCGAAGCTCGCACCGGGCAAATCCTCAGCGGTTGCCGAGCTGCGGACGGCGACTGCGGTTTCTGCTCCGTATTGATCCAAAAGATCGTGGTAAGCCGCAATGATCTCCGCGACGAGCTTGGGTGGCAGCGAGCAATCGAGGATGACGTTGCGCGCGCGCTCCGCTCGCAGCTCGAGGTCTTCTAAGTCAGTCGGATCGATGCCCTCAACTGCCGAACGCAGGGCCTCCCACGCATGCGCCTCGTCCAAGACATGCCGGTAGGCCTCGGCCGTCACGGCAAACCCGTTCGGGACTGGGACGCCCTCGCTCCTCAGGGTGCGGTACATCTCCCCCAGGGAAGCGTTCTTGCCGCCGACCAAAGGAACGTCAGCCGCCGAAATCGCGCTGAAGGGGCGCACAAATGTGCCGCCGGGAAAGGAGCTCTCTGATCCCGCGCGCCGGCCGATGGCTGGTGCCGTTCCCGCGCCTACCGTTGGCATAACCGCATCTCCTCTAGAGGACCGCTTCATTCTACCGGATCACAACGGCGGCCGGTTGAACCGGCGCTTCATCGTTCTTTCACAGCACCCCCGTAGCCTAAGCGAGGCGAAGCTACTATGGAAAAAACTGACGAGCAATTGCAACAAGACGTCATCGACGAATTGGGAGCCGAGGGGAATCTCGATGCGTCGACCATTGCTGTGGCCGTAAAGAACGGCATGGTCGAACTTCTGGGCGTCGTCCCGAGCTATGCCGAAAAGGAAGTTGCGGAGCGCGCAGTGCGGCGGGTCGGCGGCGTTCGCGGCATCGTTGATAAATTGAGGACGAAGGACAAAGCGAAACGGCCACGATAGAGCCCGCAATGAAGATCGTCGTTTTCGGGCCTGAATATCGCGTCGGTGCGTGGGAAGGTGAGGAGATCGTCGACCTCAATCGCGCCGATGCGCAGCTGCCGGCGAATCTCCAGGCGTTCATCGAAATGGGCGACGCCGCGCTCGAACGAGCCCGGTCGGCGATCGCTCGCGCGCCGGTCAAACACCCCGTGAAGGACGTCGCGCTGCATGCTCCGTGGCCAGGCCGGCGCATCGCGTGCGCGGGCGGGAACTTCGGCGATCACTTGGTCGGGATGGACATCAACATGCGGGGCCAGAAGGACAGCACGGTCGAAAAGGCCGTTGCTCGCACGCGAGAAGCGGGAAACTGGGGCTTTTGGAAAGTCCCGGCCGTCGTCGCGGGTCCCGAGGACGAGGTCCCATATCCGTCGCGGACGCGCTACCTCGACTACGAAGGTGAGGCGGCGATCGTGCTCGGCAAGCGCGGGAAGAACATCAAGGCCGGTCAGCTCAAGGACTATGTCTGGGGAGTGACGTTGATGAACGATTGGAGCATCCGCGACGGCGGCGGTCCGCTCCGCCTCATGAGCTTCAACTTGGGAAAAAATTTCGACATGTCGACTTCGTTGGGTCCGTGCATCGTTGTCGGCGAGCTCGAGCCCCAAAATGTCGACGTCGAGACCCGAGTCAACGGCGACGTTCGTCAGAAATACAACACGAAGGATATGATTTTTTCGTTCGGCGAGGTCCTCGAGTTTCTCTCGGTCGACTTCACCTTCGTTCCGGGCGACGTGATCTCGGGCGGGACCGCCGCCGGGACGGCAGCCGACTCGACGAAGTTGCTCCCCGATGGGACGCGCCCGGTCGACCGATTCTTGAAGAAGGGCGACGTCGTCGAACTCTCGTCGCCGAAAATCGGCCGATTGCGCAACAAGATCGTCTAGCGCAACTCGCGGCCTTCGCGGCCGGTCAAAGTGTGTGAACGATCATGCAGTACACCGCAGAAGCCGGCCTCTTGGCCGCTCGGCGCTTCGAGCCAATCAAGCACGTCATACCGGAGCTCGAATGGCCGGTTCACGGACCGTACCTCGCCGCCATCGACGAATGGAAGCGCGAACGCAACGCGGTGGTTCTGGCACACAACTATCAAACGCCGGAGATCTATCACGGCGTGGCCGACATCGTAGGCGATTCGCTCGCGCTGGCGGTTGAAGCATCGCGAACGTCGGCCGACGTCATCGTCGTCGCGGGCGTTTACTTCATGGCCGAATCGGCAAAGTTGCTCAACCCCGAAAAGACCGTCCTGATTCCGGACGAGGAAGCGGGCTGTTCGCTCGCGAGCTCGATCACCGCGCCGGATGTCCGTCTTCTGCGCGAGCGCTATCCCGGCGTCCCGGTCGTCTCGTACGTCAACACGTCGGCTGAGGTAAAGGCCGAATCGGACGTATGCGCTACGTCGTCCAACGCCGTCGAGATCGTGCGCTCCCTGCGATCGAAACAGGTCATCTTCATACCGGATCGCTACCTCGCGAATCACGTCGCCAAGCAGCTGCCGGAGATCGAGATCATCGCTTGGGCCGGGAGCTGCGAAGTGCACGAGCGTTTCACCGGGGCCGAGATCCGCGGCTACCGGCGCGGCCATCCCGGGATCACGGTCCTCGCACATCCTGAGTGCCCGCCCGACGTCCTTGAAGAGGCCGACTTCGTCGGCTCGACGGCCGCGATGTCGCGCTACGTCGGCGACCGGCGGCCGGCGTCGGTCGTGATGATCACGGAGTGCTCGATGAGCGACAACGTCGCGGCCGACCATCCGGAGATCGAGTTCGTGCGGCCGTGCAATCTGTGCCCGCACATGAAGCGCATCACGCTTCCGAAGATTCTCGAGTCGCTCTTGCAGATGCGTTACGAAGTGACGATTGATCCGCACGTGGCCGAGCGCGCCCGGGCCGCACTGCAGCGGATGATCGCGTAGCCTATAAATATCCTTTGGGACGGCTCACGCGCGTCCAGGCGTTCTTGGCCTGATCCCAGCGTGCGATCGCCGAAGCATTGTCGCTGATCCCGCGTTGATCGCCGGCGCCGAAATCGTAGACGCCGTTGATTCCGACCCACCCGTGTAAGTGCGCGATATAGCTGCGGATTTGATCTGCGGTTGCATCCGGGCCGAGATGGCGGAGCGCGCCGATGATGATCATCGAGGGATCCCAGGCGAGGATGTGTCCCTCGTCCGGACGAACGCCGATCGCCTTGAAGGCGTTGTTATACGCCGTTTGGGCATCACGCAGCGGACCCATGGCGGTCGCTTCGGGCGTAATGGCAAGCAAGGCTGTGAAGAGCATTTCCTTCGGCATGATGTTCGCGTACGCGCTCATCTGCGCATAGGTCATGTTGGATGCTGCCGTCTCGATCGGCAGATCTAAGCCGGCATCTTTTGCTCCGCGCAACACGGTTCCGAGTGGGGTGCCGGTCGTCCACGCCAATATCGCTTGCGCATTCGATGCCTTGATATGCGCAAGCTGCGCTGCGACGCTCACGTCGGTCGGGGTGAAATGCTGACGATCGACGAGCAGGAGACCTCTGTTTTCCGGCAACTGCAGCGCAGCGTCTGTTTGGCGCTCGTAGTCCTCGCCCGTAGAGTCGGTTGACGTAATCATCGCGATTCGCGTCCAGCCGCGTTCGCGAAAATAGCGCACCCCGGTCTTGGCTTGGTCGGCGTTCGAAACGCTCGCCGAGAAAACGAAGCTTTCAGCCGGCGGATGGATCACCGGCGAGAGGCAATAGTCGACCGGGCCCGTCTTCAGAACGATCGGCACGGTCGAGAGACAAACCGTGCTTGGGCCGCCGTCGATGAAGACGGCGATATGTTTGGCGATCAGCCCGTTTACGATTTGTAAGCCGGTTTGCCCGTTCGTTTGCGTGTCGTTTAAGACAAACTTGACCGGCCGCCCCTTGATCCCGCCCGTCGCGTTGACCGAGATCTCGATTGCACGGAACGTCTCGGCGTATGATTTTCCCAAGAATGCTCCGCCGCCGGTGAGCGGGACGAGCGCATTGATCTCGTAGGGCGCCCCAGAGGTTTGCGCCGCCGAACTGGGATCATGCGGTCCGAACATCAGTATTATTAGGCAGAGAATCGATCCGAAGGTTCTCATCGCCGGCCCTCCAGGGAGAGGCCTTCTCTACGGTGTACGTTTTCTCTCTCTGAGGAGGGCACGGTCATGGTCCGTCGTGAGGCACTTCGACGCGTCGCGGGCGCAATCGCGCTTTCTGCTCTTGCTCGGCCCGCATGCGCGGCCGATACCGTGCGTCTCGCGACGATCCCGCTCGATGCGGGAGCCGAAGTCTACTACGCGCTCGACATGGGATTCTTTCGCGACGCGGGGATCGATGCGCAGATTCAGTCGATCCCCAACGGCGCCGCGATCGGCTCAGCGGTCGCATCAAACGCCGTCGACATCGGTTTTTCGAACCTCATCTCGATCGGCGAAGCCTACAAACGCAATCTCCCGTTCACCGTCGTCGCGCCCGGGAGCTTGTGGAGCATCAAAGCGCCGACGACGGTGCTCATGGTACCCAAGGATTCGAGCGCGCGGATGGCGCGCGACCTCAACGGGAAGACGATCGGGGTCAACGGACTCAAAAACATCCTGCAATACGGCGCGCAGGCATGGATCGACAAGAACGGAGGCGACTCGAGCACCGTCCGCTTCATCGAGATGACGTTTCCGCAAACGGTCGAGGGCCTCAAACTTCATCGCATCGACGCCGGCCTCGTCGCCGAACCGTTCATCGAAGTCGCGAAAGCCGACGCGCGGATCCTCGCGCCCGCGCTCGACGCGATCGCTCCGAATCTGCTCATAGGCTGCTATTTTACGACCAAGGCCTGGGCGAGCGCGCATCCGGACCTCGTCACGCGCTTTGCGCTCGTGATCGAAAAGACGGCGGCCTGGGCGAATGCGCATCAGCGCGAAAGCGGGCCGGTCCTGGTGAAATACGCCAAGCTCGATCCCGAGACGCTCAAGACGATGCTGCGCGTCGTCTACGCGACGCACTTCGATGCGACGCAGATGCAGCCCGTCATCGACGTCGCTGCGCGCTACGGCGGACTTGCTGCGAGCTTCCCCGTCGGCGATCTCGTCTATCGCACCTGAGCTTTCCCTCGAAGGCTAACCGCGGACGATCAGGACCGGAACTTTTGCCTTGCGCAAGACCCCTTCCGCGACGCTGCCGAGGAAAAGGCGCTCGAGGCCTTTGCGGCCGTGGCTGCCGAGAACGATCATGTCGGCGCTGCGCCGGTTGGCTTCTGCGACGATGGAGTCGACCGTGTTCCCCTCGACCAGCACGCCCTCCGCCGGAACCTGATATTCGCGCGCGTATTCGAGCGCGCGATCGAGCGCGAGCCGCGAGATTCCTTCGAGGCGCTCCCGCACCTCGGCAGGGTGTTCCCCGAACGTATCTTCGACGGCCGCGTGATCGATATTGAAACAGAACGTCGTCCGGCGCCCCTCTTTGGGCAGCTGCGTGACGGCGACGCGGACCGCTGCGTCCGACGGATCTGAGCCATCAACGGCGACGAGCACGTTTTGTGCGAGCCGCTGCGGCGCCGCCGGTAGCGTGTCCGTCGGATGAATCGTGAGGACCGGGATCTCGCTCGCGCGCAAGACGCCTTCGGCGACGCTGCCCAAGATGACGCGCCCAATTCCGCCGCGTCCGTGCGTCCCCATCACGATGACGAGCGCATCGGCCTGTTTCGCTGCGCCGAGAATCGCGTCGATCGGTCTCGCTTCGGCGAGTTGCTCATCGCAGGTCAGGCCGGCGGCTCGGGCCTCGGCCGACGCCTTCGCTAGGAGCGCGCGGCCTTCGGTCCGCAGTGCATCGATGATCGGGCTGGGATCCGCGACGGAAAGACCGGCCTCTAGGGTCGAAACCGCGGAGACCCAGTCGACGGCGTGGATGAGCGTGAGGCTGCCGTGTTCTTGTACCGCCAAACGGATTGCAAACGCGGCAGCTCGCTCGGACGGCTCCGAATCATCGATCGCGACGGCGATGCGCGAAAAGAGCATCCTTAGAGTGCTTGCCGTTCGCCAGGGCGCTGAGGCGTAATATTATAGAAGGGCGTGTTGGGCGCTTTCCCGGGCGGGACCGAGATCGGGGCAGGGCTGCCGGCAGCCCCAAGACTGCGAACGAAGCGATAGATCGCGCGCTGATCGTCGACGGACAGCGCGCGCAGGTCGGTCCATTTCATCGGAGGATGACCCGCGCGGGTCCGAACCATGAACAGCCACTGTTCTTCGGTGATTTGTGCAAAGCGCAGACGGACGTTGGCGGGATAGACCGTTCCCCATGGTCCAAGAAATCCAATCGAGTTTCCGATGAGCCAGCCCGAAACGGGGACGGCTCCGCTCGCGTCGACCCAACCTGGCGTATGGCAGTCATTGCAGCTTCCGTAGACGACGAGCATCTTTCCACGGGCAAGCTCAGCGGGCGTTGCCGATCGTACGGGCGCAAATGAGACGGCTAGGGCGACAAATGCCGCGGTCGCCGCCAACGGCGCCCAGTGCTTCATGCGTGCGCGAGCTTACCGATCGGCTCAAACGCGATGATGGGGTTCCCGCTCCCCGACGACGGACCATAGCCATAAAGCTCCCCGCGAAAACCTTTGCCCAGGGCGCCCAAGAGCGTGGCGAGCGGTCTGCCGCCTTGCTCATATTTGGCGCGGTTGGCGAAGCCCGGTAAGAGCTCGCGCGCCGTGGTCAGGCGGTTCCCCGTCAACAGCTCGATCATGTGCTCGTCGACGATTCGCTCTTCGGCCGCCGGCCACTTCTCGGGACCCCGCACGACGTTGTGGGCGAACGCCGAACTCGAAACGACAGCCGCACGCCGGCCCGTTTTCTTGATCGCCTGCGAGATCGCCTCGCCGAAGGCGAGGCATTCTTCGAGCGTGCTCGTGAGACACGTCGAAATCGGAACGACGGGGATGTCCCCGTCGGGCGTCAGATAGCGCAAGGGGACGATCGTCCCGTAGTCTTCGACAAAGTTGGGCTCGTCGAAGCCGATGACGGGAATCTTCGCCGCGGCGCCTTCGTCGGTTATTGCTAAGGCCAGTTCCCGGTCACCCGGAAAGTCGTAGGGCAGTGAGGCCAGGAGATCCGGACACTCCATCGCCGTCAGCAAGCCGCGATGCCATTCCGATGAATCGACGTAGAGGTTGAACGTCGTAACCCAGTGCGCGGAGATCATCACGACGACGTCCGGATTGTGCGCATGCAACACCTTCCCGGCCCGCCGCATCGCATCGATCATCTCGTGAAAAACGGGACCCGCTTTCTCCGGAAAGGCAACGCGCGGCGTGTGTGAGACGCAGAGCCCAAGCGCAATTTCACCGTTTTGCATGGCTGGATACCTCGTGGCCGTCAGAACTTTGCGACGAGCTCGTCTTTGAGTGCCTCGCGCCAGTGCGCGAGGAGCGGAATCGTCAGATCGACCGCGCGGACCTTCCGGTACGTTGCAGGATCGCAACCACGGACTGCCTGTCCGTTTTCAGCGGCGTAGGTCGCCTCGAGCAAGAGCTGGCGCGCAGCGATGATCGCGCGATCGCTGGTCCCGAGCCGCTCCTTGGAGCGGTCCACGATCGGGCCCATCCCCTCTTGCAGCGCGTAGTCTTGCGTGTTGATACCGACGATCCCGGTATACGATTGCCGCGTCTGAAGATCGCGGTCGATCAAGTAGTCGTTTGCCGCGCTCTTTTTGAGACGGTATGTTCCGGGAACGAAGTCATCGGGCCCACGGCCGTACGCGATCTCGAGGCCGAGGACGTACTCTTTGGTAAGTGGGATCGCCGGATCGTACGAGTACATGAAGTTGTAGACGTTGCAGGTGTAGTCGTCGATCGGGATCCACAAGTGGCCGTTGATCGTCGGGATCTTCTCGATCCCACCCTTGCGCCCTGAGACGCGCCCGCGAATTTGCATGGCGGGCATGACGTAGTGATATGCGCGGACATACTGCTCGCCGGTGTCGAGCGCGCGAATTCCGGCGTATGTATAGCCGTAGTCGGTCCTGTCGACTTCGAGTCGCGGATGCGTGTCCCGGCTGCGCAAGAACGCTTTGTCGTTGATGTCGAGATTGTGCGCGAATGACGAATGCGCAGTATCGATCCCGCCTTCGAGCGCCTGCAGCCAGTTGCAATCCTCGAACGTCTTCGAAACGAACCGGTGCGTTTGCGGCGCGCGGCACAACTCATAGTCCGGGGGTGGCGGCATCAACTCGGGAGGACCCAGATAGGTCCAGATCATACCCCCGCCTTCCCAGGTTGGGTATGCGGGGATGGTGACCTTCGCTTTGAAGAGGCTGTCCGGCGGTTCGGACGGCATGTCCGTGCAGGTGCCGGCGACGTCGAATTTCCAGCCGTGATAAACGCAACGCAGCCCGCACTCTTCATTGCGCCCGAAGAACATCGGCGCACGCCGGTGCGGACACGCATCTTCCAGCAAGCCGATCTTCCCTTCGGTATCTCGAAATGCGACCAACTTTTCGCCGAGCAAAGGGACGCGGACCGGCGCGCAATCGCGCTCGGAGAGTTCTTCCGAGAGCACCGCAGGGATCCAATAGCGGCGCAGGAGCCTGCCCATCGGCGTGCCCGGACCGACTCGGGTCAGGCGTTCGTTTTCTTCAGGTTTTAACATGTCAGTAGCAGTCCTCTAGAATTTGACGGTGAGGTACTCGGCGAACGCGGTGCGCCAATCGTCGCCCTTGCTCAGGAAGCCATCATATGCGCGCACGTGCTGATGCGTTTCCGGAAACGCGCCGCGCGGAGCGCGTCCCAGTTCGACCTCGCGCGTCGCTTCGAGAAGCAACTGGCGGGCCGCGATGATCGCCTTGTCCGATGTACCAAGACGCTCTTTGGAGCGGTCGACGATCGGCCCCATCCCCTCTTGGAGCGCGAAGTCTTGCGTATTGACGCCTTTGATGCCGGTAAAGTTTTGCGTCCGCTGCATCTCGCGATCGAGCAAATAGTCGTTCTCGAGGTTGCGTTTCAGGCGATATCCGGGCAGCATATCGTCCTTGCCGCGGCCGAACTTCGCTTCGTCTTCCCAGGCATAATCTTCCGGGACGACGACCGTTTGATCCATACCGTACATGAAATTGTAGACGAAGGTTTGCTGGTCGTCGATCGGGATCCAGAGGTGCCCGTTGAGCGTCGGGATCTCGGTTTTCGCGCCGCTGCCCGTCCACTGCGTCGTGTTGCCGCGCAGCTGCATAGCCGGCATGACGTACTGATAAATGCGCACGTACTGCCGGCCGCCACCCATCTCGCGCGTCGACGTGTAACAATATCCGTATTGCGTCGGCTCGAGGTCGATGCGCGGGTGGCCGTCTCGGTTGCGAATCCAATCCATGTCCCCGAGCCGCTCGTTGTGCGCGTACGATGAGTGTGCTGTGTCGAGGCCGCCCTCCATCGCCTGCAGCCAGTTGCAATGCTCGTACGTCTTTGAATTAAAGCGGTGCGTCTTCGGGGCGCGGATCCATTCGTATTGGGGAGGCGGCGGCATCAGACGAGGGGGACCCATATAGGTCCAGACGATACCGCCGCCTTCCCATGTAGGATACGACTGTATGCGGACCTTCGATTTGAACAGGCTGTCGGGAGGTTCGGACGGCATGTCCGTACAGTTGCCTGCCGCATCGAATTTCCAGCCATGGTACACACAGCGCAACCCACAGTTTTCGTTCCGACCGAAGAACATCGGTGCCCGGCGGTGCGGGCACGCGTCTTCGAGCAGACCAATCTTGCCTTTGGAGTCGCGAAACGCGACGAGCTTCTCGCCGAGCAATGGCACGCGGATCGGCGCACCGTCGGGCTCTGCTAACTCCTCCGAGAGGGCCGCCGGGATCCAGTAGCGCCGGAAGAGCGTCCCCAACGGCGTCCCCGGTCCAACTCGCGTGAGGCGTTCGTTGTCTTCCGGCTTCAACATATGGCCCCAGCTTCGAACAGCGCTGTGAAGGCCCGATGAAAGCCGGCGCCATGCCATGGGGACAGGCACAGCATGGCGCCTTCACAGGGGTGTGTTAGCCTTGACTTATTCGCACGCCAGAGCAAGGATCTGCATGAACAGCTTGTTTTCGACCATCCTCGTCGGGGTCGACGATTCGGAGCCCGCGAAACACGCCGTCGCGCTCGGTGCACGTCTTGCTCGCGAGCACGACGGCCGTCTCATCCTCTGCAATTCGGTCAATTGGCTTCCGCTGGTCGCCCAAGTCGAATCGGCAGGGCCGATGGACCCGAACCCCTTGATCGATGGGATGAAAGAGCAGGGTGACGCTCTGCTCCGGGATGCTTGTGAGGCGGCGAAGCGCTTCGGCGTCGTCGCGCAACGGCGTGCGCTCGAGGGCGAGCCTGTGGACGCCATCGTCGGGATCGCGCACGAGGAGCACGCCGGAGTCATCGTGATGGGGACCCACGGCCGCCGCGGTCTTGGACGGCTCGTCATCGGGAGTACGACCGAGGCGGTGCTGCGCGCGAGCCACATCCCGGTGTTGACGGTCCGGGAGAGCACGAAGACGGCGGATGCGGCGCATCGTTGCTTCGAGCGAATTTTCGTCGCGATCGACGACTCCGAGCCGTCGGATGCGGCAATTGAAACCGTCCTCGACCTGCCTGCGGAAGACCGCCGGCACGTCACGTTTACCAGCGTCGCGGACCTCGACAGCGTGATCGGTTCACGCGGCTACTACTACGCAAAGATCCGTGACGTCTTGCGGGAGCGAGCCCAGTGCATCGTCGATCAGGCGCTGGACTCGGCTCGCAGCAAGGGCGTCGACGTCGGCGGCTGCGTGATCGAAGGAACGGCCGACCACGAACTGCTCGCCGCAGCGCGAAAGGACAACGCCGATCTCATCGTAATGGGGAGTCACGGGAGGCGTGGGCTACAACGCTTTTTCCTCGGCAGCGTCGCAGAAAAGATCGTCCGGAGCGCACCAATCCCCGTCCTCGTCGTCCGCTCGGCGGCGCCGGTCAACGCTTCCACCCCGCAAACGAAGGTCCAGGTGGCGCATGTTTGAGTTCTGGATCGTGCGATGATGCACTTATCGTGGACGACTTCCGAATGGCTGTCGCTTTCGGAAATCGAGCGCTTGCAGCTCGACGTCTTCGGCGTCTATATCATCTGGCACGGCGGCTCGGCACCGCGCGTCATATACATAGGGCACGGGAACATCGCCCAGCGGCTGAAGGCACACGGAGACGACCCCGTCATCCTTGCCTACCGCGTCTACGGGGAGCTGCTCGTTACCTGGGCGGGTGTTCCCGTCGAGAAGATCGACGGCGTCGAGAAATACCTGCGCTCTCGCTGGCCTGAGCTCATTCGCGACGAGCTGCTCGACGTTGCGCCGATCGTTGTCAATGTGCCGGTCCTGACCGGGGCTCCATGAAAGAGCGCAAGCGCGTCGCCGTCGCGGGAGCCGGAGCCGTAGGTCTCATGGCCGCCTTGGCGTTGGCGCGTCGCGGTTTTGAGGTCGTCGTCTTCGAAGCGAAAGGACAGCTGGAGCCGACGCCCCGCGCCGACACGCTGCACCCGGCGACGCTGACGCTTTTCGAGCGCCTCGGTATCGTCGCGGATGTCCTGGCCATCGGGAAGCGCGCGAGCCGGTTTCAGTTTCGGGAGTTAGCGGATGGCGTCATTGCGGAATTCGACCTGAGCGCCATCGCCGACGTTACGGCGTATCCGTTTCGCTTGCATTGCGCGCAAGATCAACTGACGCGCGTCCTATTCGAACACGTGCGGGCCTCCAAGGTCGGCATCGAGTTCGACTCCAGGGTCGTCGGTGTCGCCGAAGACGAGCGGGGCGCTCACATTCAGATCAAAAAAGGGCAGCAGGTCGAAGATCGCAAGTTCGACTATATCGTTGCGGCCGACGGGGCGAGCAGTACCGTTCGAAGCGTCGCCGGGATCGTCGTCTCAGAAGAGTCTCGGGCGGCGCGCATGGTCCAAATCATGACGACTTACGATCTCTCGAAGGCATGGTCGGACCTCGCGCCTCACGCCTACTTCATGGATCCGTCGTCGCCCTGTATCATCACGCAGATCCCGGGAGCATGGCGCGTCCTCCTGGCGCTCCCCGAGCGCATCACCGATCGAGACTTGCACCGCGACCACTGGCACAGAAATACGCTGGCGAAGATTTTCGCACTCGATCGGCCGATCTCGATATTTCATGAAACGGTGTATGCAATCCGTACGGGCGTCGCCGCTAGTTTTCGGGCCGGCCGTGTTTTCTTGATCGGCGACGCTGCGCACGTCGTCCTTCCATTTGCCGCGATGGGTTTGAACTGCGGCATTCACGACGCGTATTTCTTAGCCAAGGCCCTCTATGAAAAGGAATTCCAGGCACAGGATGCGCTTGACGGCTGGGCGACCACGCGAAGGACCGTTGCGCTCAATCGGGCGATAGCCGAAAGCAACGCGATGTTTATGGAGCTTCACGCGTCGGGAGCGGAACGTGACCGGCGTAACGCGCGGCTGCGTGAAATCGCACGTGACCCGGTAGCAGCCCACGACTATTTGCTCAGGAGCGCAATGCTCGATCCCGAATCACTACAGGCGACGGCGCCGGAGTAGCACCCACTGATTTGAGATAGGCTTGAATCGCGCGGAGCTCGTCGTCCGTAGGGATACGCCCGCTCGGAGCGATCTTGACGTAGCCGAAATGCGGCATGATTTCGTTGAGCGGCCGGTTCCGTTCGCCGTAACCCGCTAGGACGGCGTTGCGGAATCTCTCGAAGGGCCACGAGGCGGCATTTCCTTGGCCCGTGAGCTTCGGCGCGATCCCGCCGGAGCCGTCCCTGCCGTGGCATTGGAAGCAATTGGCGCCAAAGAGCATCGCGCCGTGCCGCACGTCGGATTGTTGTGCGTTCGCGATGCCGATCGGGGCGATCGTGAGTGCTGCAAAGGCAGCCAAGATGGCTTTGAACATAGTAATCCCTAGTTCACGAAGGTTTCGAGCTCGGAAGCATATTCGCGCGCGCGAGCTACGAGGTAAGCGGAAAGATCATCGAGGAGCGCGCGCCCGATCGCGGCGGCCACGAGCCGGCCGGCGACGGCGTCGAGGAGCCTGCCGGCGACGCCGAGCGGCGGCTGATAGGAGAGTTCGAGGGCGATCAGCGTTCCGGGAGGCATGAACGGCCTGACGGTTAGGGCGGAACGAAATTCCGGAAACGGCAGACCGCCCAGCGGGCGCATCGAAATCGCGAGTGCTTCGTGCTTGCGCGCCGGGTCGGTGTGGTCCAGGTAGATCGCGACCCCGGTGCTCACTCCGCGGTTGAGTTGGATCTTCAGGGGACCGAAACGCAAAGGTACCCGTAAGACGCCGGGGACTCGCTGCTCGAAATACTCCTGCGCAAATTCGGTCGCGGCCGAAAACGGGCACTCGACCCGAGATTCGAACCGAAGCCCTTTCATTCGGGCACACCCTCGTTCGTAAAGCTTCTCACGAGCCTACGACGGTGCCATCGGATCGGAAGGTTGCGGACCCGCTTTCCGGTTGCGGCGAAGAGGGCGTTGGCGACGGCCGGTGCAATCGGTGGGACACCGCATTCGCCGGCGCCGGTCGGTTTCTCGCGACTCGGAACGAGGTGGACGTCGATCTGCGGCATCTCGGCGATCGTCAGGATCGGATAATCACGAAATCCGGTTTGCGCCGCGTGGCCGGCCTCGATCGTTATCGCTGATTTCAGCGCCGCGGTGAGGCCGAATGCAACACCACCCTCGATCTGAGCAACGATCGTGTCGGGATTGATCGCGAAGCCGCAATCGACTGCGCAGACGACCCGGTGGACGTTGATGTTCCCCTCGTTGGTAACGGAGATCTCCGCGACTTGTGCGGCCCAACCCCCGTGAGCGTAGTAGACGGCGACGCCTTGCGAACGACCGTCCCCGACGGAGCCCCAGCCTGCTTTGTCTGCTGCAAGCTCGAGTACCGCCCGATGTCGCGGCGACGATCGCAGAAGCTTGAGGCGGAAATCGATCGGATCGGTGCGCGTCGCGTGCGCGAGCTCGTCGATGAATCCTTCGAGCGCAAACGCGTTCTGTGAGGAGCCGACCGAACGCCAGTAGCCGGTTGGGATACCGGGATCGTCCTCGACGCATTCGACGCGTACGTGTGGGATGTCGTATGGGATGTTGATCCCTTCGAACGCAAGCTTCGGACCGGCAATTCGGATGAATAACCCCGTCGGCGTGTTCGTCGCCTCGTCTAGAGCGGCGCGCAGCATCGTTAAGCCTGCCGGACGAAAGCGATCGTGCGCAATGTCGTCGCCGCGCGTCCAAACCAGTTGAATCGGTTTTCCGGTTGCCTTTGCAATCTCGACGGCCTCCGCAACGAAGTCCGGAACAGAACGGCGCCCGAAGCCTCCGCCAAGGAACGTCGTGTGCACCGCGACCGCATCGAGCGGCAGGCCGGAGGCTTTTGCCGCTGCGGCCTGTGCCATCGTTTGGCCCTGGGTCGGCGCCCAAACGTCGCAATGCCCATCGACGATGCAGACCGTGCAGTTGATCGGCTCGATCGGCGCATGTGCCAGGTACGGTGTCTGGTACTCAGCTTCCAGAATAGTCGCGGCTTGCGCGAGAACGTGCGCGACGTCACCGGTTTCACGTTCGACCACGCCCGTTCGTTCGATTGCCTCGCGGAAGTGCCGGCGTATTTGCGCGCTCGAGAGGTTGGTGTCCCCTCCGCTCCACGTTACCTTGACGAGCTCGCGCGCTTGAAAAGCCAGCCACAGCTCATCGGCGACGACGGCGACGCCATCGCCGATCGCAAAAACGTCACGGACGCCGTCGATCGCTTTTGCTTTCCGCGCATCGATATCCGTTGGCCGGTCTCCAGGGACCGGCGGCAAGATCATCGTCGCCGCCAACATTCCCGGCAGCGTAACATCCATTCCGAAGACGCTGCGACCGGCGATGTGCGCGGGGATCTCGAGCCGTGCCGTCGGTTTGCCGAGGATGCGAAACTGATCGAAACTCTTGAGCTTCACCGATTCGTCAGTTGGAAGGGAAGCGGCCGCAGAAGCCAGCGTTCCGTAATCAGCACGCCGGTTGCTTGGGGAGTGAATGACGCTGCCGTTCTCGGTTCGGCACTCCTCGGGCCCGACGTTCCACGCAGCTGCCGCAGCTGCGATCAGTCGTGCCCGAGCTTCGGCTCCGGCGTGGCGCACGCGAATCCACGCATTTTGCATGCTCATGCTGCCGACCGTGATTTGCATGCCGATGACCGGATTGTCGTAGGCGTGATCGACCGGAGCGAAAACGGTGCGTATGCGATCAAGCGGCACATCGAGCTCTTCCGCGACGAGCATCGCAATTGACGTGTTCACGCCTTGACCCATCTCGGAGCGCTCGATCGTTACGACAACGGTCCCGTCGGACATGATCGTCACCCACGGGTTGAAGCGAAATGCCGATCCTCGTGCTTCGATTTCCGGCGGCGGAAGGGGAACAGCGGGAAACGGAGCGCTATCCCAGCGTTCTTCGGCTGCACGGTGGACCGCGCTGCGGACGCGCTGATACGAACCGCAGCGGCAGAGAACGTGCGCGAGCGCGGCGTCGATTTCGGCGTCGTCCGGCTTGTCCGCTCGATCCAAGAGGGCGGCGGTCGCCATGATCATTCCCGGCTGGCAATAGCCGCACTGGGGAACTTGCTCGGCGAGCCAAGCACGGAAAATAGGATGGTCGGCCTGCCGGGCGAGGCCCTCGATCGTAACGATCTCCTTTCCGGCCGCCTCCGCGACGGTGACGACGCATGATTGAACTGCATCGCCGCCCAGCCGGATCGTGCAGGCCCCACAACCACCGTGGCCGCAGCCGAATTTCGTCCCCTTGAGATCGAGATGATCGCGCAAATACCAGAGCAGCGGCAGTCCTGCACTCGACTGCGGGACGTGATGTGCCTTTCCGTTGACTTTGAGATTGATCGTCGAGCTGAGCTGCATCAGCCGGGCCTGCCGTAGAGGCGCCGCAACTCTTCTTTGGCGCGTTCCAAGACTCGCCGCTGACGTTTGCCGAGATTCTCACCCGAGCGGTTGATGTAAAACGTCAGCATCGACATCGCCGAGCCATAAGCCGACCTGGCCTTGCGGCGGGTGCTGCGATCGGCAGATCGCTTGAGCGACGCGGCGATCGCGATCGGATCTTCCAGCGTAAAAACGCCCTCTTCCAGATCAAGGGCGTCGCTCTTGGCCGTGACCGACGCGGACCATTTCCTCATCAAAAACCAGCGTGCTGCTTCAATTTGAACCCCTCGCGAAGGGCGGATTCACTGTCCGTTCGTGCGGCCGCCCTACTTTGAGCCATGGGCCTTAAAGCAAGAAAGCAGAATGCCAATGGAGCACGTACGACCGACAGATCTCGAACCGACCAGGAAAGAGCTCGAAGAACTGCTCGAGGACGAAGAGCGCCAAGTAGCGGCAGAGTCTGGAGTCCCCGATGACGTCAAGGAGGAGATTCTCCTTGACATCGAGCGCCGCAGGGAAGCCGACCTCGAGGAAGAGCGGGCTGACGGGCCGTGATTCGGGAGCGTTTCACGACTATTGCCGTTGTGGCGTTCATCGTGCTTGCGATAGGCATGAGCGTGTGGTTTACCGTAGTCAGCCTGCGCCTGATTTTGCACTGAGCTCGGTGGGAAGATATGTCGCATGATCGTCGATAAGATCGCTTGTTTCAAGGCGCTCGATCACTTTGGGATTCACGTTGCGCGGAGCAAGTTCGTCGACTCGGCCGAAGACGCGATCGCCTTTGCCGAGCGCCGAAATGCGCGGGATCCGCGGCTGATGCCGATCGTCCTGCGCGTCGTCTCTCCGGGGACGCAAGAGTCAGAAAAGTTGGCGATCGAGACGCCGCTCGAAAGCGAGAGTGCTATCGAGCGCGGCTACGCCCGCATGATCCGCGAGGTCGGGACCGCCGATGGCAGGATCTTGGCCCAAACCGCTACCGAGCCCGGTACGGACATCGCAATTTCCGGCCAGACCGATGCCGTCAACGGCAAGACGATCGCCTTGCACAGCGCGGAGCACAGCGTGCAGCGGATGATTCCGCTCGATGCCGCCGGTGCCCAGGCGCTGGTCGAGAACTTTGAAGCGCATCATCACCGCGGATCGCGGGAGCAGACGCGTCGCATGCTCGAGCATCTTTTGGGCCGGGTCTCGCAATTTTTCGCCGAGACGCCGGTCACTGAATTTCGCCTCGACGTCCGGCTCCACGAGAATTCATATACGGTCCTCGACGCGTCGATGACGACTTCCAAAGCACTGCATCTGAAAGAGCGACTCGATCGTCACGCCCACGATCGAAAAGGGGACGAATTCCATCCCAGCGGCCGCCAGTAAGAGGGCCCTCGTGGGGAGATGGCTAGACAGCCGAGGGATAGGTCTCCGGGACTTCGCCGGCCTCCCAGCGTGGCGTCCGTTCGAGCGGCTCGACCGCGCGGGTCTGATCGAAGTGGAAGAGCGCATCGAATTGACCGGCGATGCGCGCGTGCAGGTAGTGGCTGTAGAGTTCGGTCTGCGGCAGGTAGATGACCCCGATCGCACGTTCCATCAGTGGACCCATCAGCGCGGGATAGGCAAGTGACGCCTTCTCCATATCGAGGTAGAAGTTCGGCGCCCTGACGGCGCTAAAGAGTGCCTCCCAGCTTCCGGCCACCGGGATTCGTACCGTTTTGCGCTCAGGTTCGGCGTGCCACTGTGATGCGGCCGTTACCGTTCCCATGCTGGTCGTAAACCCGATGAGCCGGCACTCCGGAAGATGGGACTGCCGAACCAGCTGGCCGATGTTCAACTCGCGGCCCGCACCCAACGTCGTCGCCCGAGCGTCGCCGACGTGCGAATTGTGCGCCCAGACGACGACCTTCGCGGGAGACGAGTGCTGGTAGTCGAGATGGTGGATGAGGTGCTCGAGGGTCGAGAACATGAACGTGTCACGCAGGTTCCACGACGAGATCTCGGCGTCTATCATCGTGCGGTAGTATTCTTCGGCGCTTGCGACGACGCGGGCATTTTGCTCGGCGACGAATTGCCGCTCCCGCTCGGAGGCCAGGGAATCGGAGACCGCAAATGACTTACGCTGCATTTCTAGGAGTTGCATGAGCGCTCCACTGCGGCACGATGCGGACAGTCCGGCACCCACCGCTCGCGCGTAGCGTTCCACGTCGCCGCCGAAGCGATCGAAACAGGCGTAGCGTTCCTTGGCCCGAGCCGCCGCAGCCGGATCGGCCTCTTCGAGATAGTCGATCACCGCCTGCATCGAGCGATACATGCTATAGAGATCGAGGCCGAAAAACCCGACTTTCCCGTCGCGACGGAGCTTGTCGTTGTGCGTGCGCAACCAGCCGATGAAATCGAGGACGTCGGCGTTGCGCCACATCCACGTCGGAAATCGGTCGAATCCGGCCAAGGCCTCCGCTGCAGTCGCGTCGCGATCGTCGCCGCAAACATAACTGTGGACGCGATGCGCGTCGGGCCAATCCCCCTCGATCGCAACCGCCCGGAAACCGTGCCGTTCGATGAGCAGCTTGGTGATTTGCGCCCGAATGCGATAGAACTCGTGGGTTCCGTGCGTCGCCTCGCCGATCAAGACATAGCGCGCGTCTTTACATTTCTCGACGACAGGGAGCAGATCTCCAGGACTTCCGTCGAGCGGCTGAACGAGGCTCCGCAGCGCTTTGGGATCGTGTGATTCAAACATCATGCGAGCTCGTCGACCGCTTCTACTTCGCCTTCGACGATTTGGTCACGTATCGTTACGCAAGCGCAGTCTGCGACGGTACAGCCTTGCGCATGTTCTTCTAGTGTGTGACCACAGCTACACGTCGCGATCGATATTACGGATTCCAGCTCGACCGTCATGTGATCTTTTGCCGGCTTACGATCTCTCATAGTTGCCTCTTGAGGTGATGCAGAAACCACGACGCCGCGAGTTGCGCGACTTCAGCGAGCGCTCCCGGCTCCTCGAAGAGATGGGTCGCGTTCGGGACGATGGATAGCCCGTATTCCATGCGCATCGAGCGCATCGCCTTATGATTCAAAGCTAGCGTCTGTGGATCGGCGCCGCCGACGATTAGAAGTGTAGGAGCACGAACCTCTGCGATGTGCGGCGCTAAGTCCGGCCGTCCACCTCTCGAGACGATCGCGGAGACGTCGTCACGTAGCGACGCGGCGGCTTCGAGTGCGGCCGCGGCACCGGTGCTCGCGCCGAAATATCCGTAGGCGAAGCTGCGCAGCGCTTCTTGTTGCCGCGCCCAGCGCGTCGCGCCGATGAGCCGATCGGCCAAAAGCGCGATGTCGAACCGAAATTGCGCCGTCGTGCGGTCGATTTCGTCTTCCTGCTCGGTGAGAAGATCGAGTAACATCGTCCCCAGGCCGGCGGCGTTCAAGGCATCGGCGACGCAGCGATTGCGCGGACTGTGCCGGCTGCTGCCGCTGCCGTGTGCGAACAGGATGAGCCCTTTTGCCTGCGCCGGAACCTGGAGCGACGCGGCGATGGTACGAGCACCGACCGTGATCGATACGTCGCCCGGATAGCGTTGAAGGAGCGGGTTCATGAGGGGAGCGTCCGCTCGGCCGCGGTGTTGAGCAGGCTGCGAACTTCGTCATCGGTCGTTTGCGAAAAGTCTTCGTACCAAATGCCGACAGCGTCGAACGGAGAGGGAGTCTGATAGCATACGACTTCGTCGACTTCGCTGCGCAGCGCCGCACACGATTCGGCGGGAGCGACGGGGACTGCGACGACGATCTTTGCGGGATCCCGGCGTCGCAGTGCGTCGATGGCGGCATGCATGCTCGCTCCCGTCGCTAGGCCGTCGTCGACGAGGATCGCAGTCTTGCCGCGAATCTCGGGCCGAGGCCGGCTGTCGCGATAAAGGTGATCTCTCCGCTCCAATTCGCGCTGTTCCCGCACGACGACGTCACGCACTTCATCGGGAGAGACGTGCAACGCCCGCAGCACCGGGACGTTGAGAAAGTACGCGCCACCACTCCCGATCGCACCCATGGCGAGCTCTTCATGTCCGGGGACGCCGAGCTTGCGAACGGAGAAGACGTCGAGGGGAAGCTCGAGTTTCTTGGCGATTTCGTAGGCGACCGGTACGCCGCCGCGCGGCAAGGCCAGGACGACGGCGTCGCCCCGCTTGGCGTAGTGCCCTAGCCGCTCAACCAGCCGGTCACCCGCATCATAGCGATCCCGGAATACGATGTCGTTGTCCCCTCGTGTCGTTTGCCGAAGCATGTCCCCATCGTACTGCCTGCGGACCGCGACGCGTTGAACCGGAGCTTCACCAGGGCTTCACAGTACCGTCCTACCTTTCTTGGGAAGGTCGGCATAGGGCGGCAAGCGCGATCGATGCGACGCGGGTGAATGCGTCGTCGGCACGGCTCGTCAGTACGAGCGGGATGCGGGCACCGACGACGACGTCGGCGCAGGCGCCGCCTGAAAAATATTCGATCGCTTTGAACAGATGATTCGCCGCGTTGAGCTCCGGCGCGATCAGCACGTCCGCATAACCCGCGACCGGCGATGTGATTCCTTTGAGGCGCGCCGCTTCCGGCGATACCGCATCATCGAGAGCGAGAGGCCCATCGACGACCCCGCCGACAATTTCTCCGCGATCGGCCATCCTGGACACCGCTGCGGCGTCGACCGTCGCCGGAATGTTGCTCGAGACCGTCTCGACGGCCGCCAAGATGGCGACCTTCGGCGTCGCCACCCCTACTGCTCGCGCAACGTCGATGGCGTTCTGCGTAATATCGCGTTTCGCGTCGAGGTTCGGCGCGATATTGAGGGCACCGTCGCTGACAAAAAGCAAACGCGGCAAAGAGGTTTCGATGACCGCGACGTGGCTCATGCGGCGCGTGGTCCGCAAGTCCGCGGCGGCAAGGACCGAACTCATGAACGCATCGGTGTGGAGCGCTCCTTTCATGAGCACGTCGACCGCGTCGCGCTGCGCGAGCTCTACGGCGGCGTGTGCAGCCAGCGCTGCGTTCGGAACATCGACGAACGTGCAGGCGGAAAGCGAGAGACCGGCGCGAGACGCCGCCTCTTCGATCAAAGACCTTGGGCCGACGAGGAAAGGGACGATGAAGTCGCCGGCGGCAGCGAGCGCTGCGACGTCGGCTTGATCGATGGGATTGACGATCGCGATGCGCAGCGGCGCTTGTGAGCGCGCCCGGGCAATGAGCGCTTCCAAGCGAGGCCGTATTCTGAGAGAAACGGGCTCCAACATCGTCATTAATGAAAACATAAGCTGGTGAAGGCGCGATGAAAGGCCCCGTCACGTCCTCGGCATGGACGAACGTGCCCGCTACGGGGTACGCTAGTGCCATGATCGCTTCCAAGCCGCAGACCCCGGGGCTCTCCGCCGACGAGCTCCGCCGCATCGACGCGTATTGGCGGGCCGCCAACTATCTCTCCGTCGGCCAAATCTATTTGCTGGACAATCCGCTGCTGCGCGAGCCCTTAGCCGCCGAGCACGTGAAGCCGCGCCTGCTCGGACACTGGGGGACGACGCCGGGTCTCAATTTCGTCTACGCGCATCTCAATCGCATCATCGTGACGCGCGACGCGAACGTGATTTACGTCGCGGGGCCCGGACATGGCGGCCCCGGCGTCCTTGCCAACGTGTATTTGGAGGGGACGTACAGTGAATACTATCCCGAGATTTCGCAGGATGAAACCGGGATGCGACGGCTTTTCAAGCAGTTTTCGTTTCCCGGCGGCGTGCCGAGTCACGTCTCGCCCGAAACGCCGGGCTCGATTCACGAGGGCGGCGAACTCGGGTATTCGCTCGTACACGCGTTCGGAGCCGCGTTTGACAATCCGGATCTGATCGTTGCCTGCGTCATCGGCGACGGTGAAGCGGAGACGGGGCCCCTCGCCACGAGTTGGCATTCGAACAAGTTTCTCAATCCCGTCTCGGACGGCGCCGTCCTTCCGATCCTCCATCTCAACGGCTACAAAATCGCCAACCCGACGGTCCTCGCGCGGATCGATGCGGATGAATTGCACTCGCTGCTCGAAGGATACGGCTGGCATCCCTATGTCGTCGAGGGTGACGAACCTGCGGCGATGCATCGGCTGATGGCGCAGACGCTCGACGCCGTTTTCGACGAGATCGCGGGTATTCAGCATCAAGCGCGCGTTCACGGATATACCGAGCGACCGCGTTGGCCGATGATCGTGCTGCGCACGCTCAAAGGCTGGACCGGACCGAAAGAGGTCGACGGACACCGGGTCGAGGGTTCTTGGCGTGCGCACCAAGTGCCGATCGACGCGGCGCGCACGAACGCGCAGCATCGGGCCGCGCTCGAGGCGTGGATGAAGAGCTACCGCCCGCAGGAGCTCTTCGACGATAGTGGACGGCTCGTGCAAGAGCTTCGCAATCTCGCTCCGTCGGGACGCCGGCGCATGGGCGACAACCCGCACGCGAACGGCGGCAAGCTGCTGCGCCCGCTGCAATTACCCGACTTTCGAGATTATGCCGTCGACGTCGCGACGCCCGGCGTGACGGTCGTTGAATCGACGCGTCCGCTCGCGGAGTTTTTGCGCGACGTCATGCGCAACAATGCCGGCGCGCGCAACTTCCGCGTCTTCGGGCCGGACGAAACGGCGTCGAACCGGCTCGACGCGCTCTTCGAAGCGACGGGACGGCGTTGGATCGCCCAAACTCAACCGACGGATGACGAGCATCTCGACCCGGAAGGTCGCGTCCTCGAAGTCTTGAGCGAGCATCTCTGTGAGGGCTGGCTCGAGGGGTATCTCCTCACCGGGCGCCATGGCCTGTTCAATTGTTACGAGGCGTTCATCCACATCATCGATGCGATGTTCAACCAGCACGCGAAGTGGCTCAAGGTCACGCGTGAGATCCCCTGGCGCGAGCCGATCGCATCGCTCAACTACCTGCTCAGCTCACACGTGTGGCGGCAAGACCACAACGGCTTTTCGCATCAGGATCCCGGCTTCATCGATCACGTCGTGAACAAGAAAGCCACCGTCATCCGCGTCTATCTCCCGCCTGACGCAAACACGCTGCTCTCCGTTGCGGATCATTGCCTGCGCAGCCGCGACTACGTCAATGTGATCGTCTCGGGGAAACAGCCGGCCCTGCAATATCTCGACATCGAGAGTGCGGTCAAGCACTGCACGAAAGGGATCGGCGTGTGGGAATGGGCGAGCAACGACGGCGATGACGAACCCGACGTCGTCATGGCGTGTGCCGGCGACATTCCGACTCTCGAAACGCTCGCAGCGGTCGCGTTCTTACGGGAGCACGTCCCTGAGCTGCGGATCCGCGTCGTCAACGTCGTCGATCTGATGAAGCTGCAGTCGGCGAGCGAACATCCGCACGGTCTGCCCGATGCGGATTTCGACGCGCTCTTCACGGTCGACAAGCCGATCGTCTTCGCTTATCACGGCTATCCGTGGCTGATCCACCGGCTGACCTACCGCCGCACCAACCACGACAACATCCACGTCCGGGGTTATAAGGAAGAGGGTTCGACGACCACGCCCTTCGACATGACCGTGCGCAACGAGCTCAGCCGCTTTCATCTCGCGAGCATGGCAATCGATCGGATCCCGCGGATGCGGGATCGGTCGGCTCGGGTCAAAGACGTCATCGCGAACAAGCTGATCGAGCACCGCGAGTACATTTGCAGCCACGGCGAGGACTTGCCGGAGATCCGAGACTGGGCGTGGTCGCCGTAGTCGATGACGCGCAACGCGATGCGATCGCGTTCCTCGAGGGACGGACGAGCGAGCGGATCGATACGCATGCGGCGATCGTCTTTCTCTCGGGCGATCGCGCCTACAAACTCAAGCGCGCGGTCCGCTTTTCCTATTTGGATTTCTCGACGCTCGAGCGGCGCGAAGCGGCGTGCCGCGCCGAGCTTGCGTTGAACCGGCGGACCGTCGAAGACCTCTATCTCGGCGTCCGCGCCGTCACGCGAGAGGACGATGGCCGAATCGTTTTTGACGGAGCCGGAACGATCGTCGACTGGGTCGTCGAGATGCGCCGCTTCGACCAGGCGCTGCTCTTCGATCGGCTCGCCGAGCGCGGAGAACTCACCGATGCCCTCATGGAGGCGCTCAGCGCCGAGATCGCGCGCTTCCACGCCGCCGCCGAGGCGGTGTCCGGGATGGGCGGGCGCGCTTCGCTCGCGATCGAGATCGACGGCAACGAGCAGAATCTCAGGCAAGCTCCGCCGGAGGCGTTCGCTCCCGATGTGTGCGCTTCGCTCGTACGGCGTTGGCGCCACGATCTCGTTCGATATGCCGAGGCGTTGGATCGGCGAGATGCGAGCGGCCACGTCCGCCGCTGTCACGGCGACTTGCACTTGCGCAACATCTTCCTATGGCACGGCCGTCCGGCGCTCTTTGACTGCATCGAGTTCAGCGAACATCTCTCGTGCATCGACGTCCTCTACGATCTCGCGTTCTTGCTGATGGATCTCGAGCATCGCAAGCTTCGGCCTTTTGCCAACGTGGTCTTCAACTCGTATCTCGACCGCAATGACGAGACGGACGGAATCGGCGCGCTCCCGCTCATGATGTCACTGCGTTCGGCGATTCGCGCGCACACCGGCGTGGCAGCGGCGCGTGCGCAGACCCGTTCCGAACGGCGGCAGGCCATCATCGACGAAGCGCGCGCGTATCTCGAGCTCTCGGAGCGGCTTTTGCAGCAACGAGGGCCGCAACTCGTCGCGATCGGCGGCGTTAGCGGGACAGGCAAATCGACCTTGGCACGCGCGCTCGCGCCGGAACGTGGTGTCGTGCCGGGCGCCCGCGTGCTCCACACCGACGCGCTGCGCAAGCGCATGTTCGGCGTAGAAAAAGCGATGCGGCTCGGCGCCGAGGCGTACACGCCGGAGGTCAACGAGGCGGTCTATCGATCGCAGCGCGAAGCGGCCGCGGCATCGCTGCGCAGCGGCTATAGCGCGATCGTCGATGGCGTCTTCAGCCGGCCCGAGGAGCGTGCGGCGATTGCTGCGGTCGCGCAGGAGTGCGGCGTCCCCTTTGCGGGGTTGTGGTTGAGCGCTTCGTCCGAGGTGCTGCGCGCGCGGGTCGCGGCGAGGAAGGGCGACATGTCCGACGCGACGGTCGACGTGCTCGAAGACCAGCTCGAACGCGATCCCGGCGTGGTCGGATGGCGGCGCGTCGAAGCCGGCGGCCCCCTCGCCGGGACCCTGGAACGCGCTCGTGGAGCGATATCTTAAGGAAATTTAAGCCGCAGGCGTCGGCATGAAGGGAGGCTTCACCGATTATTCCATCCCCTTCGGTACGGTGACAACATGAGCGATCTCGATGGCTTAACCCGCGAAGAGCGGGTCGCGTACTTTTCGATGGAGATCGCGTTGCAGCCGGAGATTCCGACGTACTCCGGCGGATTGGGGATCCTCGCCGGCGACATGCTGAGTTCCGCGGCCGATCTCGATTTGCCGATGGTCGGCGTCACGTTGGTCAGCCGTAAAGGCTACTTTCGTCAAACGGTCGACGAGGGCGGCTATCAGCACGAGGCTGCCGATCCTTGGGAGCCGCAACGGTGGGCGACGCCGCTGTCCGCGAAGGTGGCGCTCGAGATCGAGCGGCGCATCGTGTGGATCACCGGCTGGCTCTACCTCGTCGAAGGCTTCGGCGGCGGCCGCGTACCCGTTGTCCTGCTCGACACCGACGTTCCTGAAAACGCCGCGCCGGATCGCGCGCTGACGGACGTGCTCTACGGCGGCGACGTCGCCTATCGCCTCGCTCAAGAGCTCGTCCTCGGTGTCGGCGGCGTCCGCCTGCTGCGCGCGCTCGGGTTCAGGATTCGCCGGTACCACATGAACGAGGGGCACGCGGCGTTCTTGGCCCTCGAGATGCTCGGTGAGCTGGCGCTTCCAAGCGACGACATTCGCGAAGGAGACAGCGAGTACGACGTGCCGCAGCTGCGCCACAGGTGCATCTTTACCACGCATACGCCCGTCGATGCGGGACACGACGCTTTCGACTACGACCTCGTGCAGCGCGTCGCGGACGGCATCGTCCCAATAGCGATGGCGCGACGGCTCGCGGGCGACGATGCGCTCAATATGACGCGGCTCGCGCTCAACACGAGCGAGTACGTGAACGGCGTCGCCGAACGGCATGCGGAGATCTCGCAGCGACAGTATCCGCACTATCACATTCACGCGATCACCAACGGCGTCCACGCGTCCACCTGGACGTCGAAGCCGTTCGCCGATCTTTTCGATGCTTCGATTCCGTCCTGGCGGCACGAGCCGGAAGAGTTGCTGCGGGCCGATCGCTTGGACGATGCGCTAGTCGATGCAGCACATCGCGCGGCGAAAAACGAGCTGATCGCGTTCGTCCGGAATCGTTCCGGCGTCGAGCTCGATCCGCAGCTCCCGATCCTCGGTTTCGCGCGGCGCATGACCGCATACAAGCGCCCGGTGCTGCTCTTTCACGATCTGGCGCGGCTGCGCGCCTTGGCGGGGCGCTTTCCATTTCAAGTCGTTTTCGCCGGGAAGGCACATCCCAACGACGAACCCGGGAAACGGATGATCGTCGAGCTCTACGCCGCATTCGCGCGGGAGCGCGACACGATCCGAAGCGCGTTCGTCCCGAATTACGATATGACCGCGGCTCTGCGGCTGGTCGCAGGCTGCGACGTCTGGCTCAACACGCCGCTCCCGCCGCTGGAAGCATCGGGGACGAGCGGGATGAAGGCGGCCCTCAACGGCGTCCCGACGCTGAGCATCCCCGACGGCTGGTGGTTCGAAGGCTGCGTCGAGGGCGTCAACGGCTGGTCGTTCGCCCAGGCACGCAGCGATGCCGTCGCGTCTGCGGACGATGCCGACGCGCGCGCGCTCTACGACGTGCTCGAGTCGCGCGTCTTTCCGGTGCTGTACGGCAACACGGCCGATCGTATCGCCGTCATGAAGGGCGCGATCTCTCGAACCGGATCCCTGTTCAACACGCACCGCGCGATGCGGCGTTATGCCTCGGAGGCATACTTGCGATGACGACGATTGCGGCGCAACGAGCACCCTTGCAGGCTCACGATCTTTTTGCGCAGATCGATCGCCTGTATCAAGATGTGAGGACAAAGGGTCAGGAGCGGTACGATGGATGGGCCGCGCGGATCGAACGGCGCAGCTTTTTGCCGAGCGCCCATAACCTCGCGCACTATCTTGCCTTTCGCAACCACGATCTGCGGGACGTCCAGGATGCCTTGGCGGCGCTTGGTCTCTCATCGTTGGGACGCTCGGAAGCGCACGTTCTCCCGACGATTCGCGCCGTCCGTGCGACTTTGGCGGCGCTATGCGGCGTCGTCGACGCGGCAGTGGATCGCCCGACCCTGCGAGACTTCGCACTCGGCGAGCAACTTCTCGAGCGCAACACGCGCGCGATCTTCGGCCCGGCTATCGACGAACGCGCGCATATCATGGTCACGCTTCCGACCGAAGCGGGCAGCAACTTCGAATTCGTTCGGACGCTCGTTGGGGCAGGGATGGACTGCGCGCGAATCAACTGTGCCCATGACACTGCAGCGACATGGCGTTCGATGGCGGCCAACGTGCGCCGAGCCGCACAGGAAACGCAGCGATCCTGTCGCGTCTATATGGATCTCGCCGGTCCGAAGATTCGAACCGCCGCGACGATCTCCCACGATCCCGAGCGCCGCTTTATCATCGGCGAACGGTTCGTCCTCGCCAAGCCCGACGCGCCGAGCCATCCGGAATTGGCGCAAATTGCGTGTACGGAGCCGGCGGTTTTCGCAACGCTTTGCGCCGGAGCGCCGGTATGGATCAACGACGGGAAGATCGGCGCGACCGTCATCGATTCCAAGGCGGATCACGCGGTGCTCGAGGTGACGCACGCCGGCGGCAAAGGGAAGAAGATCGGTCCCGACAAGGGCTTGAACTTCCCGCAGACGCGCGTCGAGATCGACGCGTTGACCGCGAAGGATCACGCCGATTTGGACGAGGTCGTGGCGGCGGCGGATATCGTCGGACAGTCGTTCGTTCGCGACGCGCGCGACGTCGACGCGTTGATCGCAGAGCTCGAACGCCGCAACAAGCGCTTGCCGATCGTTGCAAAGATCGAGACGGCCGAGGCGGTTCACAATCTCCCCGAGATCCTGGTGGCCGGCGCCGGGAAGGTTCCGTTCGGTGCGATGATCGCGCGCGGCGACCTCGCGGTCGAGATCGGCTACAAACGTTTGGCCGAGATGCAGGAAGAACTGTTGTGGCTCTGCGAGGCCGCGCACGTCCCCGTGATCTGGGCGACGCAAGTCCTCGACCAGCTCGTCCGCAAAGGCTTGCCGTCGAGGGCGGAGATCACCGATGCGGCGATGGCCGAGCGGGCGGAGTGCGTGATGCTCAACAAAGGTCCGTTCCTGGTCGAAGCGATCGGGACGCTGGCCGATGTCCTGGTTCGGATGCAAGGCCACCAATCGAAGAAGACTGCGCGGCTTCGGGCGCTGCAAGCCTGGAACTGAAATCCGTTGAGCCCGCGCTGAGCAAAAGCGTTCCGACATAAGTCGGACCCCTTATCTTTTAAAATGCTAATATTGCGATAATGCTCGATTTTGCAGCCGCAATCGTGCTGTTGCTCCTCGGTGGGCTTCTGGCAGTCGTCTTTTGCGCGCGATCCGTCGTGTGTCAGACGGCCGGCCAGTTCGGGGCGATCGCCGGGTCCGCCTTAGGCCTCGTTAGCGCAATCCGCGTGCTCCTTACCGGAAAGGCCGATGGGATCTCGGGCGTTTGGTATATGCCCGGCGGCGGCTTGCATTTCCAAATCGATGCCTTGTCCGCGTTCTTCTTGCTACCGGTCTTCGGCCTTTCGATCCTGACGGCACTGTACGGTCGCAGCTACCTTACCGATCGAAGAAGCGGCTACGCGCTGGCGGGAAGCTGGTTCCATCTGAACATGCTGACGGCGGGCATGGCGTTAGTGATCGCTGCGCATGACGGTCTGCTCTTTCTTTTGGCCTGGGAAGTCATGGCGCTGAGCCCGTTCTTTCTTGTCGCCTTCGACGATCGAAAGGCGTCGGCGCGCAAGGCTGCGTGGATCTATCTCTCGGCAACACACCTGGGAACGGCATTCTTGCTGATCTTTTTCGTGCTACTCGGCGAACTTGCCGGGACGTCGGATTTCGATGGTTACGCTGCCGCCTTAAGAGCCAACCCTGCGCTATCGTCGATGGTATTCATGCTGGCCCTCATCGGCTTCGGTTCGAAAGCCGGAATCGTCCCGGCGCATGTGTGGCTGCCTGAAGCGCATCCGGCCGCGCCAAGTCATGCTTCCGCGCTCATGTCCGGAGCGATGATCAAGGTGGGCATTTACGGCCTCGTCCGCGCCCTCACGTTTCTGGGGACGCCCCAGCCGTGGTGGGGCTGGCTTTTGATTGCGCTCGGTGCTTCGAGCGGCGTCCTCGGCGTTCTGTTCGCTTTGGCGCAGCACGATCTCAAGCGTCTTCTCGCCTATCACAGCGTCGAAAACATCGGGATCATTCTGCTCGGCATCGGAATCGGCGTGTTGGGGCTCGCCGAAGGAATACCACTCCTCGCGGTCATCGGGTTTGCTGCAGGGCTTCTCCACGTTCTCAACCACAGCATCTTCAAGGGGCTTTTGTTTCTCGCCGCCGGCGCGGTCCAGCACGCCGCGCATAGCGTCGAACTCGAAGAGCTCGGGGGTTTGTTGAAGCGAATGCCGTGGACGGGGGCGGCTTTCCTGATCGGCGCGACCGCGATCGTCGGATTGCCACCCTTCAACGGGTTCGTCAGCGAATTTCTCCTCTTCTATTCGGGCTTTTTCGCAGTCGTACAACCGGCGGTGAATCTCGCTTCAGCCGGGCTGATCTCGCTAGTCGTCATGGGGCTCATCAGTGGGCTCGCCGCTGCCTGTTTTGCAAAGGCATTCGGTATCGTGTTTCTCGGCTCTCCGCGCAGTCCGCAAGCCGGCGAAGCTCGAGAAGTCGCGCGCCCGATGTGCGCGGCGATGGCGATCCTTGCACTCCTGTGTCTCGTCTTTGGCCTGGCGGCACCGATCGTCGTCTCGGCTCTGGACCGCGTGGTCGCGGCAGCGACCGGCTTGGCGATCGGCGGAGTCCGCGATCAGCTCGCGACGGTAACTGGGCCCCTGACGATCGCGATTTCGATCTTTGCGGTTCTTATCGTAATAGCGGCGTCGGCCTGGGCGATACGCTCCCGACGTATGGCGCTCGCCGCCGTCCCGACGGGGCCAGTTTGGGGATGCGGGTACCCACATCCAACGCCAAAGATGCAATACACTGCGTCGTCATTTGCCCAACCCCTGACGACGCAGTTTCATTTTTTTGTGAGAATCCGCGAGGCACTTGTTCCGCCGGAGGGTTACTTTCCCGCGACGGCATCTTATTCCAGCGAGAGCAGCGATCCATTCCTTAGGCGGCTCTTCGCACCGGCGTTCCGATGGTTCGATCACTTGAGCCGCATGGAGATAATTCAGCGCGGTCTGGTCAATGTGTATGTCCTTTATCTCGCGGCAACGCTCATCGTGTTGCTGATTTGGGGCAGCATCTGAGGGATGGCGATACTCAGCTCACTTAGTTCACCCATTTGCGCCCTCATATTCGCACCACTGCTATTGGGAATCATCAACAGGACCAAGGCCCTGGTCGCGGGTCGTCGAGGCCCGCCGCTTCTGCAACCCTATTGGGACATCGCGAAATATCTGCGCCGTGGAGTGGTTTACGGTAAAGTAACGACCCCGTTGTTCCGGCTGGGACCGATAGTGAACCTGGCCTCGCTGGCGGTGGCGCTCTTGATCGTGCCGTTTGGCGGCCTCGGAGCGGCGTTAAACTTCTCCGGTGACCTGATCGTCCTCGCCGGTCTTCTCGCACTCGGTCGGTTTGCAACCGTGCTCGCGGCTCTCGATACGGGCTCCAGCTTCGAAGGAATGGGGGCAAGCCGCGAGGTGCATTTCGCGGCGCTCGCCGAACCCGCTTTCTTTCTAGCGCTGGCGACGCTGGCACGCGTCACGGGTTCGTTCTCCCTGACGCCCATCTACGCAGGGATTACCGTAAACGCCTGGATCCACGCGCTCCCGACCCTCGTTCTCGTCGCAATGACGCTTTTGATCCTCGAACTCGTGGAAAATACGCGTATCCCGGTAGATGACCCGGCGACTCACCTTGAACTTACGATGATCCACGAAGTGATGGTCCTCGATCACAGCGGACCGGAGCTCGCCTCTATCCACTACGCAGCCGCGCTAAAATTATGGATTTTCGGCAGCCTGTTCGTCGGCGTGATCGTACCTTTCCGCAGCAGCAGTTTTTGGCTAGACGGTGTGGCGATACTCCTCGGTATGGCCGTGCTGGCCGTAGCGGTCGGCACGATCGAGTCGACGATGGCGCGGTATCGGCTCGTTCAGGTACCACAATTCATCGTGGGCGCCGCCACGCTTTCCGCCGTCGCCTTCATCATTATGCTGGTTTAAGCGCAAGTGCTTCAGCTGCTCGGCATCATCCAGGCGCTCGGTTTCTTGACGAGCTTCGCTCTTCTCGGGACAAGCAGCAAAGGCGCTTGCATTCGATGGCTTGCCTTTCAGGGGATCCTCTGCGGCATGGTGCCGATCATCATGCACGGCGATGGGCTGACGACCCGAGTGACCCTGTTATCCCTCGGAAACATCTTGCTCAAAGGGATCATCTTCCCGTGGCTGCTCCTTAGGCTGAGAGCACACGCGCCCTACCACCGCGAGGTGGAACCGTTCATCGGCTTCACCACATCGACGCTCTTCGGGATCCCGGCTTTGGCGCTGTCGGTCTGGCTCGGCCTGCGGATGACGCCCGCGCTCAAGCAAGCGCCGTCCGTCATGCTCGATTTGTCCATTTTTCTGATCTTTGTCGGCTTGTTCCTGATCGTGAGCCGGCGCAAAGCGCTGATGCAGGTGATCGGCTATCTTGTCGTTGAGAACGGGATCTTCGTCTTCGGCGTCATCACGGTGATCGGAACGCCCCTCCTAGTCGAATTGGGAGTGCTCCTCGACGCCTTCGTTGCGATCTTCGTGATGGGAATCGCGCTCTACCACATCAACCGCGAATTCGGATCGATGGACGTCGATCAGCTCAGCGCATTGAGGGGCTAGGAGAGTGTTCGCGGACCAATCAATAATCGCGATGCTCGTCTTGCCGGCTTTTGGGGCGGCGCTCTGTCTTGCCCTGTCCCAATCGCGTCACGTGCTGACAACAATCGTTGGCGTCTCGGCGGTAGAGATGGTGCTCGCCGTTAACGTGTGGACGGCAGTCCTCGGCGGCAAGGGCTTTGTGACCGCAGCGGGCCGATGGTTTTACATCGACGCCTTTTCAGCCTTTCACATCATCGTCCTAGTTCTCGTGTTCGTTCTCAGTTCTGCGTTTGCCGGCGTGTATTTCACGAACGCCTCCAGCGATCAGGCATTCACCCTCACCATCGCGCGACGCTTTGGAGCCCTTTGGCTTGGCTCCCTGACGGCGATGACGCTGGTCCTCGTCTCGAACAACCTCGGCATCATGTGGGTCGGCATGGAGGCGACGACGCTTTTGACTGCCTTCCTCATCTCGCTCTATCCCAACCGGCTTTCACTTGAGGCGATGTGGAAATATTTGATCATCTGCTCGATCGGCATTGCGTTCGCGTTCATGGGGACGCTCCTCGCAGCGGCTTCAATTCAAGCCGGGAGCTCAGGCGACGCGGCCTTGTTTTGGACAAACCTCGCGTCCGCAGGAACGCATGTCGACCCGACGCTCATGAAATTTGCATTCATATTCGTCCTCGTCGGGTACGGAACGAAGGCCGGTCTCGCACCGATCCATTCGTGGCTGCCCGATGCCCATAGCCAAGCGCCGACGCCCGTCTCAGCGATGTTCTCGGGGTTTCTCCTGAACACCGCGCTCTACTGCATCATGCGCTTTGTCCCCCCTGCTCGGCACGCGCTTGGCGAGCACTTCGCGAGCGGTCTTTTGATTTTTTTCGGGACGCTGTCGATCCTCGTGGCCGCCGGCTTCATCGTCTTTCAGCGAGACGCGAAGCGTTTGCTCGCGTATCACAGCGTAGAGCATTTAGGCATTATCGCTCTCGGGTTCGGCCTTGGCCCCTTGGGTGCATTTGCGGCGCTGTTCCATACGTTCAATCATTCGGTATGCAAATCGCTGGCTTTTTTCGCGGTCGGACGGTTGGGCCAAGACTATGGAAGCCACGAGATGCACGCGATCTCGGGAGCGCTTCGGGCCGACAGATTGTGGGGCACGGCGCTGCTGGGCAGTTTCCTGGCGCTGATCGGCGTGGCTCCATTCTCGATCTTCATGAGCGAGTATCAGCTGCTGCGGGCTGCCGTGAGTGCCGGGGCGTGGCTGCCGATGGCGTTGTTTCTTGCCGCCGGCGGCGTCGTTTTCGTTGCGGCGCTGCGACATCTCATCGGCATGGCTTTCGGGGCTCCCGCGACTAGCGTACGGATTGCCGGCGATGGTAGAGTGGCTTTTCTGATCGTCTGGCTGGCCATGGGACTTCTCTTGCTGCTGGGACTCTGGATGCCGCTCTTTTTCTCACGAGCGATCGAAAGCGCGGCCGCAATCGTCGCCGGTCAGCCGTGAAACACTCCCTCATAACTCGTAATACGGTTCCGATACCGGCCGAAGCGATTCCGGTCGTACACGTCGAGTCGTTTCGCCATGAAGTCCTCTCAGCTATCGAAGACGGCCGGCGCCTCTTGCTGCTTGCCGGAATGTCGCAGGACGGTGAGGGGACGCGCCTTTTGGCGGCGCTCGCCGATGATTCGAGCGGCGAGATCAGCCTTTGCTCGACGGTTGTGACGGGCACCTACCCGGCGCTGACCCCTAATTGTCCCGCAGCGCATTACTTCGAGCGTGAAATTCACGAACAGTGGGGCGTGCAGCCGGAAGGACACCCGTGGCTCAAGCCGGTTCGCTTCGTACCCGGTGGTTCTTCGATCGGAGAGATCGACTTCTTCAAGGTCGCGGGATCCGAAATCCATGAAGTCGCAGTCGGCCCCGTCCACGCCGGGATCATCGAGCCCGGTCATTTTCGCTTCAACTGCCACGGTGAGCGGGTCATCCATCTCGAAATCTCACTCGGATATCAACACCGCGGCATCGAACGCGCCTTGCGCGAAGGTCCGCATAAGCGAAGCGTGCACATCGCGGAGACGATTGCTGGGGACACCACGGCAGGTCATGCGACGGCGTACTGTCAGGTTCTCGAGTCACTGTCGGCGACCGAATGTTCGCCGCGGGCCCTTGCGCTCCGCGCCGTCGCGCTGGAACTGGAGCGGATCGCAAACCACATCGGCGACTTGGGTGCTCTGGCCGGCGATGTCGGCTTTCTTCCGTCGGCAGCCTATTGCGGCCGGCTCCGCGGCGACGTGCTGAACCTGACGGCCGAGTTGTGCGGCAGCCGACTCGGACGCGGTTGGCTCCGGCCCGGCGGTGTCGCATGCGACGCCGGGAACGAAATGCTCGGCAAGGTGAAGCGGCGCATCGTCCAGGCCCTGCATGACATGCAAAATGCGGTCGATTTGCTGTGGCAGTCGTCTTCTGTCAGGGCGCGGTTCGAGAACGTCGGCATCCTTACAAAGGAAATTGCCATGGACCTGGGTGTCGTCGGCCCCGCCGCGCGGGCGAGTGGCATCGATCGCGACTCTCGGCGCGATCTTCCGGCAGGCCTTTATGTGGATCGGCGTCCGGCCTCCGTCGTTGGTGATGACGGAGACGTTTCCGCGCGCGCACTCCAGCGTTGGCGAGAGATCGAGAGTTCTGTCTTCTTCTTAACGCAAGTGCTCGACGAGCCCGGAGGCGGCAACGTCATCTCGCCCATGGAACCGCTCGCGCCGAATACCATCGTGCTCTCGGTCGTGGAAGGCTGGCGAGGCGAGATAGTTCACTTGGCGATAACCGATGGGGCGGGAAGATTCTTGCAATACAAGATCGTCGACCCGTCCTTCCGTAATTGGTACGCGCTGGGCATCGCGATGCGCGACCAAGCGATAGCGGATTTTCCGCTATGTAACAAGAGTTTCAACCTGTCCTATAGCGGCCATGACCTATAGGAACGGAGGGGCGTCATACTCAGGAAGCTCATAGCTCGGGTGCGGCAAGGCTACCGCACGGCTCCTTATCCAGCGCAGAATCCAAATTTGCCGCCGTTGTTCCGCGGCCGTCCCGTTCTCGATCCGCAAAGATGCGTTTCCGATTGCACGCAGTGCGTTGATATCTGTCCAACCGATGCCTTGCGGGTTACGATGTCTGGGCCGGAACTTGACCTCGGTCGGTGCATCTTCTGCGGAGAGTGCGTTGCGGCGTGCTCGAGTGGCGCGATCACGTTCACCCAGGACTGGCGGCTTGCCACTTCAGAGCGCGAGGGGTTGCTCGTCACTCGCGATCGCTCGTTACAGGTCGAGGCGCTCGGTCGCGACCTGCGGAGACTACTTGGGCGATCGTTGCGACTGCGCGAGGTCAGCGCCGGAGGTTGCAGCGGGTGCGACGTCGAGGTCAATGCGCTCGGCAATGTGGTCTTCGATTCTAGTCAATTCGGGATCGATTTCGTAGCCTCGCCACGACATGCCGACGGCATTCTGGTCACCGGGCCGGTAACCGCGAATATGAAGACGGCCTTGCTCGCGACCTACGAAGCGATAGCCGAGCCAAAGCTCGTCATTGCGGCCGGGGCCTGCGCAATTTCCGGCGGTATCTATCGGGACCACAAAGAGGTAGGCAACGGGCTTGAGGGCCTCATTCCGATCGATCTCTACGTCCCGGGCTGCCCTCCCCACCCCTATACAATTCTTGACGGCCTGCTGCGATTGTTGGGTCGGCTCTAAGGCGCAATGTACACTTTCAAGGCGGAGTTTTTCAAAGTCCTCGCTCATCCCCTGCGCATCCAAATTTTGGATGCACTGCGAGGCGGTTCTATCAGCGTCGGGGAGCTGCGCGAGAAGCTCGGCGTCGAGCAATCCACCCTCTCACAACATCTCGGCCTGTTGCGCGCGCGCCGCTTCGTGGTTACCCAGCGCCAAGGCACGACGATTCGATATGAGATCAGCGACCCTGCGATTTGGCGCCTCCTTGATGCTGCGCGCGAGATCTTCGACAACCAGCTCGTCACCGTTCAAACGATGCTCGAAGACCTACGAAGCGAGGCCTAATTACTGGAAGCGTCGGAAACGCTCGATCAGCTTCGGTAGACGGAAAAATCTGCGGTCGCGAGGGCTTGCGAAAGGTCGGCCGCCAGCCGCTCGTTCCGGAACGCGCCGCCGTCGAGGATGACGTCGGACAGACCGCGGTTGCGGCGGAGTCTCAGCGCGATGCGCAGCGCAATCGAGACCAGCGTTTCGTGAAAGCGCGCGGCTATCGTGTCCACGGGGACCTTCCAACGGAGGTCGTGGGCGATCCCGCGCATCGCCGGTGACACGTCGATCTTCGCCGGCAACGCGCCGTCGATCGCGTAGTCGTACGGCGCTTGGAGATCGGGGGAAGCTAGGATTCCCAAACCGGTTATTGCGTCGATACCCGGCGTGGTCCGGCAGACATTGAGCAGCGTCGCGACTGATTCGAGGAGAGATGTGACGCTCGAGGCGGCCTGTGAATCGGCGTCTTCGATGAAGTACGCCACCCGCTCGAACGTCGTGTAGCCGGCAACGAAAAACTCTCCGCCCCACACAACGGCGATGACCGGGCCCGCCAAGTCGTGGTGCGTCATGCGCGCTCTGCACAGCACGGCGCTGGCATCTATGGCCAAAAGAGCGCTACGTGACCGGATGCGCGAGTGGCTGTGCGATCGGTCCGCGATGCCACGGCGTGCCCAGACGCGTCAGGACCCAGCGGTCAAGGCCCCACCAACCTGCGGTCTTCCACGCCAGCACGAGGAGCGTTCCAAGGCCGAGCAGGATCGGATTGGTGCTGACGGTTCCGCCAAGGAGGAAGCTCGCATTCATCACCGTCCCGAAATATGCCGCGATCCCGGTGAGCAAGCCAAAGATTAGACCGAGCCCGACGAACAGCTCGCCGTAGCTCACCAGGATGCTCCAGAACGCCGCATGCGGGGCGACGAAGACCACCAAAAACGTAGCGTACCAGCCTTGAACGTCGGGATGCGCGCCCTGGGTCTTCGTGAGCGCGCCCGCCAGCCACGCCGTGAGCGCCGCACCGGCCTTTGCTCCGGCCCAAACCGGACTCGCGGTCTTAGCGAGCCCCTCACTGAACCAGTCCCAGCCGACGTAGAGCCTCACGATCAGCCAGATCCAAGCCCATCGCGTGTCGCAGAACAGCGCCCTCGCGATGGGCGGATCTTCAATCTGTACGATGCTCTTGTCGTCCACGATGCTTCTCCTTGAGATGAAAGAGCCGCTACTGCTTTGCTGGCTGTTTGGTCACGAGGACTGGGAGAAAGCTGCGCTGCAGCACGCGCTCCGCAGTGCTCCCGAGGAAAAAATGCGGCAAACCGCGCCGGCCATGCGTCCCGATCACGATGAGATCGGCATTCCACTCGCGTGCGCCGCTGAGAATTGCGTCGACGGGATCGCCGTGCATCAAGCGCGTCTCGGCATGAATGTGCTCGAGATTTGCGCGCTCTGCTGCCGCATTGAGCAGCTTGTCGCCCGAAGATTCGAGCGCGCGCAGCGTCGGCGTCGGATCGAACGGCATATTTGCCGTCGCTGCGAAGATCGCCGGGTCGTCGATCGCGTGGATGAAGAGCACCTCTGCTCCGTGTTTGGAGGCAAGCGAGAGTGCAAGGTCGACCGCGGCATCGGACGGCGACGATCCATCGGTCGCGACGACGAAGCGCTCGGTCATGACGACGTGCGTGCCTGACGATAGCGTCGATCGGATTCTTTGCGAATTGCGGCGATCGTTTCGTCGGCGACGCGTTCGAAGAGATCGCGCAGGCTGTCTTCGGCCATCTTGTGCATCCCGGCCGCATTGATCGTTGACCCCAGCGGGCCGAGCGGGACGGTGTAGGTCCCCTTCAGGCGCAAATTCGTTCGGGCCGGCGCCATCGGAAGCGCGTAAAAAGCCCCCTTGAAGCGAGGGAAGAACGCTTTTGCCGACCGCGCCTTGATCGTTACCGCAATCGACGAATCTTTCGCGGAGCGTTTCGTAACGCTAAGCTCGACGGGGACGCTGACCCGGCCCGTGCCCTTGCCGACCAGCGCGCTCAGCACGATCGCGTCAGCCTGCGAACGGGTGGCGATGCTTTCCAGCACGTCGCCCAGACTTTCGTGGAGGCTCTGTGCCGCTAACGGGACCTCTCGACTCTGAACAAAGCTCGGCATGGGAACGTGTCCTCCTCTCTCCGACGGGGAGATCGTAGGGGGTCGAGGTGCCGTTTGCGTGAAGCGCCGGTCCGGGCCGCCTTCACATGGGCGCGACGCCGCTACCGGAGACTAGGGCGATGAAGAGAGCGCTCGTTGCGGCCCTGGCCGTGGCGCTGTGTGTCGGCCTTTCCCGGCCGGGTTCGGCACACGAGATCAAGGCGGGGGCGCACGCGCGGCCGGAGCGCTATGTCCCGGTCCTCGAGGTCGGCTCGATCGTTCCCGACGTCCGGCTCGTCGATCAATCGAAGCGGCCGTTTTCGTTCCGGAAGCTCGGCGGCAAGGCTGCCGTTGTGGCATTCATTTACACGCGCTGCAACGATCCGAAGATGTGCCCCCTTGTCTCGGCCAAGTTCGCACGATTGCAGCGGATGATCGATCCATCAACGACCCGCCTCGTCGAGCTGACGCTCGATCCGGAGTTCGACACGCCGGCGGTGCTGACGCGCTACGGCGCTGCCTTCGGGGCACTGCGCGATCGCTGGACGTTTGCGACCGGGTCGGACGACGACGTCGATGAGCTCAGTCGCCGCATGGGGATCGTCTCGAAGCCGGGCGGCGGCGGGGTGCTGGAGCACTCCGAAGCGCTCGTCGTCCTCGATTCGGACGGCCGGATCACCGATCGCATCGACGGAAACCTATGGACGCCCGAACAAGCGTTGTCGCTTGCACAACGGGCGTTGCGCGAGCGCACGAGCCCGTTCGTGCGGCTGTCGCTTGCGCTCTCGAGCGGAATCGCCGCGATCTGCGGCGGCGGGGTCTCCGGTATCACGCTCGCCGCCGCAATCGCGATCTTTTTGGGTATCGCGGCGGCGCTCGGCTTCGCATTCTTCCGAACGTTTAGAGCAGCGTTGCGGTAGGCTTTTCCGCGAAGGCCATGTTCTTCCGCTCAGTTCTATCCGCGAAAGCGCTGCCTCCTCGAGGATGATCCTGAAGCGCCCAAGAGGATCGTCTCGATCTCTGTCGTGATCATCTCTTGCCGCAGGCGGTTCATTGATCGCGTCAGCTCGCCGATGCGCTGGCTGAGCCGCTGAGCCGCGCCACTCATGTGTTGGAGGCGCATGCGATTTTCGGCGATGAGCGCCGTGTTGAACGCTTCTGCAAGCATCGAACTCACGTACTGGTCGACGACGGCGCGGAACAGGTCGGCGATCGGGACGTTCGTATCCGGTGCGCTGCGTGCGCTCGGTGCCGAGCCTAAACTGACGTGCATCGGGAGAATCGGATCGATCCTGGGCCCCTGGTTCTCATCAGCGTAGATAGCGACGATTTTGAGCGCTGATGTGCCCCGAGAGCGCTGCAGCCGATCGATGGTTTGCACGACGGCTGTGAGCGTTTGGTCGAGTTCATCGCTCGTCGCCGCACCCTCGAGCGTTGAAAAAAGATTGGTCCCCGGCGGCAGCTTCTCTCCCATCTTGCGGCCGACGGCGATGACGATCGGACCGTGCGTTTCCGCAGTGGATAGATGATGCTGCCAATGTTCGAGGATGCGGTCATTGTAGTCGCCGCAGAAGCCGCGCTCGGAGCCGATGAGCAGATTGACTGGAGTCAGCGCTTGGCGGGCACTAAGTCCGGGATAATGATATAAGAGCTCGTCCGCCACGGAACGGATACCATCGATGACGCGTCTGCGCGCGATGTGGGCGCGACCCAATTTACCGATTTCGATGAGGGCGAGATCGCGCATCGTTTCGACGACCTCTCCAAGGCTGCGGTAAGCCCGCAGCTTGGTGCGCAGCGCGCGATGGCTAGCCATGCACCCAACCCAGCCAGGAACGCACTGCGACGCTCCAAGTCGCCCGGTCGTCGCGCAGCGTCGGGCCGTTCTTGGTGCGCTCGGAGAAGAGACGCAGTTTCGCGCCGATCTCTTCCGGCGGCGTATCGTCGAGGAGGCGATCGTTGTATGCGATCAGCCACGCCAGCACCGACGTTGCCGACACGGGGGCGAGCCGCTCTTGCTTGAGGATTTCGCGCAGGACCCGTCCCCGCTTGATCTTCGCTTCCGTCGATGCTTCGAGTCGCGCTCCGAAGCGCGTAAATCGTTCCAGCTCCAGGAATTGTAGATAGTCCAGACGCATCGGTCCGACTTCGGCTCGAATACTCTTGTCCTGCGCCTTTCCACCGATACGCGAGACCGAACGCGTGATGTCGATTGGCGGCAGGATCCCCGCCGAAAAAAGGTCGGAATCGAAATAGGTCTGGCCGTCGGTGATGGAGATAAGGTTCGTCGGAATGTAGGCGGCGATTTCGCCTTCCTCGGTCTCGACGATCGGAAATGCCGTTTGGCTTCCGCCACCCAGCGCCGGTGCTAGCACGGTCGAGCGCTCGAGAAGGCGCGAGTGCAAATAGAAGATGTCGCCCGGATAGGCTTCTCGCCCCGGCGGCCGGCGCAACAGTAGCGATAGCGCTCGATAGGCTTGTGCGTGCCGGGTCAAATCGTCGTAGACTACGAGCGTGTGCAAGCCTTGATGCATCCAGGCCTCGGCGAGAGTGCACCCTGCGAAGGGAGCCAAGTATTGGAGGCCCGGTGACTGCGTTGCTTCGGCTACGACGACCGTCGAGTACTCGAGGGCTCCGGAACTGCGCAGAGTCTGGACGACGTTCACGACGTCGGAGCGGCGCTTCCCGATCAATATATAGACGCAACGCATGTCGCTGCGGCGCTGATTGAGAACGGCATCGAGGGCCAGCGCGGTTTTGCCCAGCCCGTGATCGCCGATGAGTAACTGGCGCTGCCCGCGGCCGATCGGCAGAAGTGCGTCGACGATGCGGTTACCGGTATACAATGGATCGTGGACGAAATCGCGATCGACGATAGGCGGCGCGGGAGTGTCCATCCAGCGATGATCGTGAGTGTCGGGGGCGGGCCGGTCGTCGAGCGGACGACCGAGCGGATCGACGATTCTGCCGATGAAGGCGTCGCCGACCTGGATCGCAAGGCGCTTTTCACCGAGCGTGACCTTGGTGCCGGACCGGATATCCGTGTCGGCATCGAGCAGGATCGCGCCCAGTTCGCTCTCGCGCAGATGGAACACGAGCCCGGATTCGCCGTTCGCGAACGTGACGAGCTGGTCGATCGCTGCCGACGGCAATCCCTCGATCCATGCGACCCCGTCGCCGACGGAAACCACGCGACCCTGTTCGTGCACGCGAATTGCGAAGTCGTAGTCGTGCAAGCGCGCAGCGCGCGCCGAAAGACCCGGAGCGCCGCTACTGGTGGCCATTCATGATGCCCGTAAAAAAGCGAAGCTCCTCGGCCAAATTCGCATCGAGCACCATAGATCCCAGCGCGACGCGCAGCCCGGCAACGAGAGCGCGATCGTCGGCAAAACGAATCCGTACGTCTGGTCCGAGTAGTTCGCGCAGCGCCGTTTCGATCGAAGATCTGCGAACTTCGGAGAGAGGGTAACGAGTCGTTACGACTGCTTCGCGATCGTTGCTCAGCGCCGCCGTAAGCGCTCGGTTTTCTTTGGGCGACATGCTGCTCATATCTTCGAGCGCGGCGTCGACGAGGCGCCCCTCCACCTCGGGCGAAGCGATTCGGGAGAGCAACTTCGCACAGAAGAGAGCAGCTGCCCGCAACGCCTCTTCTTCATAACCGCGCTGCAGTGCTTGGGCCTGTTGAGCCTCGATCGCCTGCGCGCGCGCGTGCTCGTTGCGAAGTACTTCGGCTAGGGCGGCCTCGGATTTCGTGCGCTCGCCTTCGAGATCGGCGAGGAAGCTTTGGCGTAGTGCTGCCTTCTCGCTCTCCCAATCTGCCAAACGGGCATCGTAGCGTTGCTTGGCGTCGGCGGCGGCCTTTTCTTGTGCATCGGCTGTCGCGAGCGTCTTCGCAATGGCATCCTGACGAGCTTGAATGGCGCGCCGGACCGGGCGATAGAGAAAGCGCGTGAGGATCCAGACGAGGACCAAGAAGTTGATCGTCTCGAGTAGGAAGGTGCCCCAGTTGAGCTCCATCGGCCGTTATTTCCCGATGAGATAGCTGATAAGCGGATTCCGGAAGAGTATGACGAGCACCACGACCAGCACGTAGATGGCGAGCGACTCGATCATCGCCAAGCCGATGAAGAGCGTGCGCGTGATGGCAGCCTCCGATTCCGGCTGCCGAGCGAGGGCGTCCAGCGCCTGCGCGATGGCGCGTCCCATTGCCAACGCCGGACCGAGCACGCCGATTGCGATGGCAAGGGCGGCCACGATCGTCGACAACGTGACCAGCGAACCCATCTGCGTCATCGTGAAGCCGGCGATTCATCTTGCGACAGCATCGATCCCGCGACGTAGATCAGCGCGAGCATGCCGAAGATGTAGGCCTGCACGAGCGCCTCGACGATGTGTAGCATCAAAATTGGGATCGGGATCAGGAATCCGGCAATAAACAATACCATGAGGGCAGTGAGCTCCAAACTCATCATGTTCCCGAAAAGCCGCACCGCGAGTGTGATCGTTCTTGAAATCTCGCTGATGATCTCGAAGGGAAGCAGAAAGGGCGTCGGCTTGATGTAATGTGCGAGATACTTTTTTACTCCGAGGGTCCGGATCCCGAGCCAATGGACGGAGCCGAACACGATCACTGCTAGGGCTGCAGTTGCAGAGAGGTCGGCCGTCGGCGCGGAGACGCCGGGTACGATGCCGGCGAGATTCGCCACCACCAGGAAGATCCAAAGGGTCGCGACAAGCGGAAAGGCGGCTTCGGAGGCTGATGGCAGTGTGGCATGAACCGTGTCGCTCATCGCCTCAACTACGCCTTCAATAGCTACTTGGAGACCCGACCCGTGCGTCTTAAAGCGCCTGGTCGTCGACCAGGCCAGGATACCCAGGATGAGCATGATCGCCCAGGTCGTTACCACGGTTTGTGTGATCGCCACAGGCCCGAGGTGGAAGAGTACCGGGATAGATAGAGGACCGGAGGATTGCGGCATTCGATCTCCTCAGTGTCTCCAGATTAAAAGGAAGACGTTCATCGCGCCGATGAGGACGCCGAGCAAGATGCACTCGATCGTCCACTGCACCGAGAATCCAGCAGCGTGCCGGTCCAGCCAGCTGCCCAGATATGCTCCCGCGACGATTGGCAAAACGAGCATCAGTCCGAGTGTTCCGAGAAAGATTGTGTTGGCCAAGAGGCCGTGGCGTTCGCGTGCCCCTTTGGAGATGCGCTGCAAGCGCAGCGCTACTTCGTCGCGCAACTGTCGCCGAGCCACGGTTCCTCCAACACATCAAGCAAGTCTTCGTAGGTGCCGGGTAGGCCTTCGGTAATGGCGAGCGGAGGACCGGCAGGGGGCGGGAAGATCGGCGTCATCGCCGAGGTCAGCGGCGCCGTGGTCGACATCTCCTGTACCGCCTTGCCGCCTATTCGCCGAGCCCTGACGACAGGCGGTGATGGGGCGTCGTTCGTCCTCGAGGTCCACGACCATCTGGCCCCCGACCGCGCGAGGACCATCTGCCTTCATGGCGCGAGCGGTCTGCGCCGGGGCATGGACGTCTTCGACACGGGCGACACGCTGCGGGTCCCGGTGGCGCCGCAGATTCTGGGACGTCTCGTGAACCTCTTCGGCGAGGTCATCGACGGCGGCCCTGCAATCGCGGCTGCCGAACAACGTTCGCTCTTTCGCGAGCCGCCGGCACTGCTCCAAACGCTGTCAACGAACGAGATCCTGGAGACCGGCGTGAAAGTCGTCGATCTGCTCGCGCCGTTTGCCCGTGGCGGCAAGACCGGTTTGTTCGGCGGCGCCGGGGTCGGAAAGACAGTGCTTATGACGGAGTTCATGAAGTCCGCCGTTGCAATTCACCATGGCGTCTCCGTTTTCGCCGGCGTCGGTGAGCGGATTCGCGAGGGTCATGAGCTGTGGAGGGACATGCAAGCGGCGGGCTTGATGCCCTCGACCGTGATGGTCTACGGGCAGATGGACGAATCGCCGGGCGTCCGTTTCCGTGTTGCACTTACCGCGCTCACGTATGCAGAGTACCTGCGCGACACGCAGCATAAGGACGTCCTCTTTGTGGTCGACAACATGTTTCGATTTGTCCAGGCCGGAAGTGAGATCTCGGGACTCCTCGGTCGCATGCCCGCAACCGTGGGATACCAGCCGACGTTACTCTCCGATGTCGCGGAGGTCGAAGAAAGGATCCTATCGACACAATCCGGCACGATCACCTCCGTGCAGGCGGTGTACGTACCGGCCGACGACATGACGGACCCGGCCGTCGTGGCGCTCCTTGCGCATCTCGATACGATCGTCGTCCTCTCGCGCGCTCAGGCAGCGAATGGGATCTACCCTGCCATTGATCCGTTGGCATCGACGAGCCGCCTCTTCGATCGCACGACGTTGGGCGATCGACACTATGGCATCGCCCAGGCCGTCCGCGAGCACCTCGCGCGTTACCATGAGCTCGAGGACATCATCACCATGCTGGGCATCGAAGAGCTTTCGGAGGCCGACCGGCGGATCGTCACGCGAGCGCGCAAGCTGCAGCGATACTTGACGCAACCGTTTTATGCGACCGCCGAACTCACAGGGATACCCGGAACATTCGTTGCGCTCGAGGACACGCTGCGCGACTGCGAAGCGTTTTTGCACGGCGATTTCGATAACATGCCGGAAGAGGCATGCTACATGCGGGGGGTGATGCCGCGATGAAACACTTCACGCTCGAGCTCTGTGACGCGAGAACTAGCGAGCGCATCGACGAAGTCGAGAGCTTCGTCGGCGAGGATGCTTCGGGCAGCTTCGGCATCCTCGCCGGTCGGGAGCACTTCGTCACCGTGCTCGTGTGGGGCATTTGTCGCTATCGAACCAACGACGGACGCTGGCACGACGTCGCTCTCCCGGGTGGCGTCCTTTCCTTTTTCGAAGGAACGCTGACGATCTACACTCACCACTTCTTGCAAAGCGACGACGTGGCTGAACTGGAAAAGCGATTGGATGCCGAGATTGCGGCTGAAGAATTCGCGCGGCGTGCAATCAGCGACCTCATTCACAGGATGGATCGCGAGTTGCTTCGCCAGATGATTCGACTCGACTAAGCGCGCGTCGCCCGATGGAACTGCGCTCATCGATTTCCGAAGCTCCTTTGCAGCGCGAGGTTGAGCTCGAGCACGTTGACGCGCCGCTCTCCGAAGACGCCCAAACTCCGTTCGATGACCCGGCGCGCGACTAGCGTACGGATCGCCGTTTCCGGCGCCCCGCGCGCTCGTGCGACGCGCGCCGTCTGCAGCATCGCGTTCGCAACGCTGATCTCGGGATCGAGGCCTGAAGCCGAGGTGGTCAGCATGTCGGCGGGCAGCGAGATGCCAACCAACTCCGGCTGCGAGGTTTCGAGCGCCTTGCGATCGGCAAGGAGCCGTCGGATCAGTGCGTCGCTGGTCGGACCGAAATTCGAACCGCCGGAAGCACCGGCATCATAGGGCGTGCTGCCCGTCGCCGACGGGCGGCCGTGGAACCAGCGCGGAGTGGTCCAATACTGGCCGATCATGCTAGACCCCAGCACGGTTCCGTCCGGCGCGCGCAACAGACTCCCGCCGGCCTGGAAGGGAAAGACGCGCGCGAGCGCGGTAGCGGCGAGCGGGTAGGCAATCCCGCAGAGGAGCCATAGGACGAGTGCGCAGCGTAGCGCAGGCGCAAGCAACTCGCGCATCTCAATGGCCTCCAATCGCTGCAGCGAGGATGAGATCGATTGCTTTGATCCCGATGAACGGTGCGATCAAGCCGCCCGCGCCATAGATCATCAAGTTCCGATAAAACGTCGCTTCCGCCCCGGCCGGCCGGAAACGTACGCCACGCAGCGCGAGCGGGATCAACGCCGGAATGATCAACGCGTTGAAGATCAGTGCCGAGAGCACCGCGCTTTGCGGCGTCGCCAAACGCATCACGTTGAGGGCAGCAAGACCGGGGAGCGCAGCCGTGAGCATTGCGGGGAGAATCGAAAAATACTTCGCGACGTCGTTCGCGATCGAGAACGTCGTCAGGGCGCCGCGCGTGATCAGCATCTGCTTGCCGATCCCGACGAGGTCCAGGAGCTTCGTCGGATCGGAGTCGAGGTCGACGAGGTTCGCGGCCTCCTGGGCCGCCATCGTCCCGGAGTGCATCGCCACCCCGACATCGGCTTGGGCGAGCGCTGGCGCGTCGTTCGTCCCGTCGCCGGTCATCGCGACGAGTCGTCCCGCGCGCTGCTCGCGGTGAACGATCTCGAGTTTCTCCTCGGGACGTGACTCGGCGACGACGTCATCGACCCCGGCTTGCTCGCCCACGGCGCGCGCGGTGATCGGATTGTCGCCGGTCACCATGATCGAGCGTATCCCCATTGCGCGCAACGCCGCGATCCGTTCGGGGACTCCCGGCTTGACGATATCGGAGAGGACTACGATCCCCAGGATCTCGCCTTGGTTGGCGACCGCCAGCGGCGTCGCACCTTTACGCGCAACCTGGTCGGCGACCTCGTCGAGATCGAACGGCACGGATCCGCCGAACGTCTCGACGACGTGACGGGTGATCGCGTGGACGGCGCCCTTGCGGAAAATGCGGCCGTCCGCGAGATCGATCCCACTCATGCGCGTGCGCGCCGAGAACTCGACAAACTGTGCGCGGTCGAGTGGTGCGTCGGCCCTCGCGCGCAGTCGCTCGGCGAACTGGCGAACCGTGCGTCCCTCAGGCGTCTGATCGAATGCGGAAGCGAGGTATGCGGCCTGAACGAGCTCGCGCAAATTACGCCCGGCGAGCGGGATGAATTCGGTCGCCTGGCGGTTGCCGATCGTGATCGTGCCGGTCTTGTCGAGAATCAGTGTCTGCACGTCGCCGGCAGCCTCGACCGCCTTGCCGGACATCGCGAGTATGTTGAAGCGCATCGTCCGATCGATCCCGGCAATGCCGATCGCCGAGAGGAGCGCGGCGATCGTTGTCGGGATGAGCGCGACCAGCAGCGCGATCGCGTCTGCCACGTTGATCCGCGCACGGAGATACGCGGCGACCGGCATCATCGCCGTCACAACGATAACGAAGATCAGCGTCAGAACGACGAGGAGGACGGTGAGCGCGATCTCGTTGGGCGTCTTTTGGCGCGTTGCTCCCTCTACGAGATGGATCATGCGGTCCAGGAAGCTCTCGCCGGGATCGGCGGTGACGCGGACGATAAGATAGTCGGAGACGAGCACGGTACCGGCGGTGACCGACGAGAATACGTCGGTTCCCGGCTCCTTGAGCACAGGCGCCGACTCACCGGTGATCGCCGACTCATCGACGTAAGCGACCCCTTCGATGACTTCGCCATCGCTTGGTATGACGCCGTCGCGCTCGATCCGGACGCGGTCGCCGCGGCGCAACACCGCGGCCGGAACCTTCTCGACGGCGCCGTCGGCCCCCAGGCGATCCGCCGTCAACTCGATCTTCGTGCGGCGCAGCGCCGCCGCTTTGGCTTTTCCACGCCCTTCCGCCAACGCTTCGGCGAGGTTCGAGAACCACACCGTAAAGATGAGGATGAGGCAGACGATGCCGTTGTAAGCGCGTGACGCTTGCGTCGGGCCGAAGATATTGGGGTCGAATGTCAGCGTGGCGGTGACGAGCGCGCCTAACCAGACGACGAACATGACCGGGTTGCGGACTTGGAGGCGTGGATCAAACTTCCGCAGCGAGTCGAGCAGCGCTCCGCGCAGCACTTCGGAGCCATAACCGCGTTCCTCGGGCAGCTTGTGGAGCGGCTCGCGCGGGGTGAGACGGCCGATCGCGGCCGCCACTAGGGCCCAAGTCCTGTCTTCATCGCGAAGAACTCGCCGAGTGGTCCGAGCACGAGCGCCGGGAAGAACGACAACGCTCCGACTATCAGGATCACGGCCAGCCAGAAGACCCCGAATTTCACGGTATCGGTCCGGAGCGTCCCGACCGTCGTCGGAATCGTGGGTTTGGCGGCGATCGATCCGGCAACCGCCATCATGAAGATGATTGGCGGATAGCGCCCGATCATGATCGCGCATCCGAGCGCGAGATTGTACCATGGCGTGTCCGCGTTCAAGCCCGCGAAGGCCGAGCCGTTGTTCGCCGCCGCCGATGAGAACGCGTAGAGGATCTCCGAATAACCGTGCAGCCCGGAATTTCCGAGCGCCGCGAGACCGTATGGTGCAGCAACCGACCACGACGACAGGGCCAGGATGACGAGCGGATGGATCAGCAGCGCGAGAGAGACCAAGGTGATCTCTGGACGCTCGATCTTCTTGCCCAAAAACTCGGGAGTACGGCCCGCCATCAACCCTGCGATGAAGACCGCGATGATCCCGTAAATGAGGGCGTTGAGGAAACCGACGCCTTTTCCGCCGAAGACGCACTGCAGCATCATCCCGGCAAAGGTCGGGATCGAGCCGAGCGGAGTGAGGCTGTCGTGCATCGCGTCCGCGCTTCCGGTCGTAAATGAGGTTGTGATCGTTGCGAACAGGCTGCTCGCGGCGATCCCGAAGCGCGTTTCTTTACCCTCCATGTTGCCGCCGGGTTGATCCAGCGTCGGCGTCAACGAGATCCCCGCTCGCGCCAACGCCGGTGTCCCGGCTTGCTCCGGCCCGACTGCGAGCGGGATGAACGCCAACAGCATCGCGCCCATGACTGCGTAGAGGACCCAACCTTGGCGCGGCCGGCCGATCATCGCTCCGAAGCACACGACGATCGCCGCCGGCAAACTCATCATGAGGACCATAAAGATGAGGTTGGTCAGCGGGGTCGGGTTCTCGAACGGGTGCGCCGCATTTGCGGTGAAGTAACCGCCGCCGTTGGTTCCGAGGTGCTTGATCGATTCGAGTGCGGCAACAGGTCCGAGTACGATCGTCTGCGTGCCGCCGCCGAGCGGATGTGCGGAGACGGCGGTTTGCAGCGTCTGAGGGACGCCTTGCCAGACCAAGAAAACGGCGACGACGAAAGAGACCGGGATGAGGATGCGGGTCATCAGCCGGATGAGATCGCGGTAGAAATTGCCCAGGTCTGCGCCCCCGTTGGTCACGGTGAACGCACGGATGAAGGCCATCGCGATGACGAAGCCCGTCGCCGCGGACGTGAACATCGGGAACGTAATCGCGGCCATCTGGCTGAACACCGAGAGCGTCGTCTCGCCGGAGTAGCTCTGCCAGTCCGTGTTGGTGATGAAGCTGGCCGTCGTGTTGAACGCCAAGAGCGACGGTACGCCGGGGAGGTGGAGCGGATTGAGCGGCAGCCGGTCCTGGAAGACGAGGATCAGGTACATGATGACCGCCATCGCGAGGTTGCTCGCCAGCGCATGCGCGGTGTATGCCTTCCAGTCCATCGCACGGCTTGCGGCGTGCCGCCCGATCGCGCGGTAGAGCAACTCGTCGATCGGGTCGAAAATCCAATCGACAAACGTCGTGCCGCCGGTAAAGACGCGCGCCAGATACCGTCCGGCCGGGATGCTGATCAGGAGACCGAGCGCGAGCGTGACGGCGCTCTGCAGCCAACCCTGCGCGTTCACGGCGTCAGAACCGCTCAGGATAGATCAGCGCGTAACCGAGGTAGGCGACGACGGCGGCGACCAGCGTCAGGAGCAATGTGATGGCCACGGTCCCGTCAGCGCGGACGGATCGCGCTCTCGGCAAAGCGGACGAGCGCACCGAAGAGGGCGAAAAAGGCGATCAGGACGGCTAGCATCAGCAATATCACGGCAACCTCTTTTTGGGTGCTCGGCACCTAACGCGTGGTGCGGGCGAAGACATAGCTCGAGACCACGAAGATGATCAAGCCGTAGCCGAAGAGCGGAATGATCGACGGCCACAGCTCGACCACGCCGGCCCCCCGTAAAATAATGCCGCGCAAGATGTCGATGTAGTACGTCATCGGGATCAAGTAAGCTATCGGCTGAATCAGGGCGGGCATCAACGAACGCTCGAAGATCGTGCCCGAAAGCAGCGTCGAGGGCAGAATCAGGAACATCGCCATCTGCATTGCCTGCATTTGATTCTGCGCGAACGCGGAGATGAAGAGCCCGAGCCCAAGGGCGGTAAGCAGGAAGCCGGCCGAGAGGATCGCGAGCAGCAGGACGTTTCCGACGATGGGTACTCCGAAGACGAACCGCATCGTGAGCAAGACACTCATGAAGATCACGCCGCCGACGAGTGCATACGGCAGCAGCTTTCCGAGCATCAGTCCGGCTGAGCCGATCGGCGTCACGAGCAGTTGATCGATCGTACCGCGCTCGCGCTCGCCGACGATCGACAGCGCCGTCAGGATGACGGTGATGTTTTGGAGCACGAGGCCGATCAATCCGGGGACGAAGAAGTCGGCGCTGCGCATGGCGGGGTTGAAGAGGACGAAGGGTCGCACCTCGAACGCTGGAGCCTGCCGTACGGTGACGTCGCGCAGTGCAATGCCGGCGAACGCGCCAGCGGAGCCGTAGGCGACCTGAGCAATCGCAGAATCCGAACCGTCGATGAGGACGCCGATCGCCGGTCGACGCCCGGCGAGGACGTCTGCCGTGAAGTTCTCAGGGATGTCGAATGCAACGCGCACCTTGCCGGAGACGATCGCTTCACGCAACGCCGGGCGACTGGCAACGGAGCCGATGATGTCAAACGTACGCGAACCGGCTACGGCGTCGAGGAATGCTTGTGCGGCCCGGCCGTGATCACCACGGTAGACCACAGCCTGCACGTGCTGGACCGTCGTATTGATCGCATATCCGAGCATCAACAGTTGGAGAACCGGAATGATGAGGATGAACCGCAGCGTCACCGGATCGCGCGCGATGTGACGCAACTCTTTGTAGAAGACGGCATCGAAGCCACGCAGGCTCCACAGAGATCTCACGTTTCGCGCGTCCGCGTCAGGGCGACGAAAGCGTCTTCGAGCGAGGGCTGAATCGGCGATATCCGGTTCGGCTCAACGTTCAAATCGCGGGCAAGCGCCTGTGCCGATGTCGACGCATCGACGACGACGTGGATGTCGCGACCGAAAATGGTTGCGTCGCGAATCGTCGCAACCTCGCGCACGCGCCTGAAGATCGCCATCACGTCGTCCGTAGCTACCGTGTAGCGCACGGTGCCCTCGGGCGTTACCGTTCGCAGTGAACGGATCGCATCCGGCGAGCCCGCGGCGAGCACACGCCCCTCGTAGATGTAGGCGAGAGACGAACAGCGCTCGGCCTCGTCCATGTAGTGCGTCGTCACGAAGAACGTTTTCCCGGTCGCGGCAAGGCGAAAGAGCAAATCCCAAAGGTCACGCCGCGCTACCGGGTCGATGCCGGAGGTGGGCTCGTCCAGAAAGACGACGGGCGGGTCGTGAATCAACGCGGCAGCCAGCGCTAATCGCCGTTGCCAGCCGCCGGAGAGGCTCGAACCCCGATATGCGCGATACGGCCCGATGCCGACAATTTTGATCACGTCGTCCTTGCGCACCCGTGTGCGCTTGCCAAGACCGTAGGCGCGTGCGTAGAACTCGAGATTCTCGTCGACCGAGAGATCGCCATAGAGCGCGAAACCCTGTGCCATGTAGCCGATCGACCGGCGCACCGCATCGCCTTGAGCGACGATGTCATAGCCTGCAACGCTTGCACGGCCGCCGTTTGGGCGTACCAGACCGCATAGCATCTTGATCGTCGTCGACTTCCCGCTGCCGTTAGGTCCAAGGAATCCGAAGATGCTCCCCGTGTCCACGTTGATGGAGAGCTCGTCGACGACCGCGCGGTCGCCGTAACGCTTCGTGAGGCGATCGATGACGATCGCGTGGTCGCTCACGGTGGGTAAACCGTAACGGTCGTCCCGGAGAGCAGGCGATGATGCGGATCACGGATGCGCACCTTGACCCCATAAACGAGATCAGCGCGTTGGTCAGCGGTCTCGACGCTCTGCGGTGTGAACTGCGCAGTGCGATCGTGTGCCTCGACCACGCCCTCATACGTGGCGCCGCCGGCATCGGAGACGATGCGCAGGTGCGTGCCGTTCGAGAGGGACGCGAGATCGCGTTGCGACGCGTAGATGTACGCGTATGGATCGGCGAACGTATCGATGATCGCTGCCTGCTGATTTGGATCGAGCAAGTCGCCGGGATGAAGATTGAAACTCGCTACGACCCCATCGGCCGGCGCGACGATAACAGCTTCGTCAAGGCGGGTCCGATCGTATGCGACGGACGCTTCGGCCGCAGCGAGCGCGGCCCGCGCCTGTGTGATCTCTTCGGTGCGGGGGCCGTTGCGTACGGTCTGATAGTTTGCCGACTGCGCAAGGGCATTGGCCCGCGCACTTGCCTGTTCACCGGGCAGTTGCGCACGCACGAGATTCGCATATGTCGCGCGTTCATGTACCACGCGCGCACGAGCTTGCGCATAGTCCGCACGCGCTTGATCGAGGCTCTGTCTGGAGACGTCACCGGTTGCGGCTAAACTTTGCGCGCGGTTGAAGTTTGTCTGAGCGAGGACGAGGGCTGCCTCCGCCTCACGAACGGCGGCTGCCTGAGCTGCTGCTTGCGGACGGCGCTGCGCGACCGCCTGACGATACTCCGCCGCCGCCTGCGCGCTCTGCTCGCGGGCACGCGCGACGTCGGTCGGCACGTTCCCATTCTCGAGTTCCGCGAGCCGTTCGGCGGCCGCTCGGGCTTGGGCGCGGGCTTGATCGTATTGCGCGCGGAGTAGAGCCGGATCGAGCCGGAGCACGACCGAGCCGTGGTGCACGCGCGTTCCGACGGCAACGGCGACTTCGACGATGCGTCCACCCGTCTGACTCCCGACGGCGACCGATTCGGTTTGAACGGTCCCGCTGTACTTTGGACCTTGTGCGCCGCATGCGGCCACGGCGAGAACCGCCGCCGCCGCGATAGCGGCACGCATCTAGCGCGTCACCACGTTCGCATCCCGGGCGCAAGATAGTGCGGAACGCTAAGTTGTTCGTAGATCGGCCCGGCATAGGCGATGACCGCAAGAGCGATCGCAACGGCGCCCCAGCGGCCGACCATATCGAGGACCAACGGAGTCGGCATCGCCTGATCTTCGGTTTCGGCGAACGCGAATTCCTCGCGCTCACTCGTGCGCTCGTTCGCGAGATACGTCCCAACGGCGACGATCGCGAACATCACGACGCTGATAAACAGGATCGTCCCACCGATCGAAGCTGCGACCATTTGGCCGTGCCACGTTTCCGCTCCGGCGGCGCCGAAGTACGTCACATCGGACGTGCGGCGCGGCGAGCCGAGAATCCCCGCCCAGTGCATCGAGAGCGACATCAGGACCATCCCGATGAACCACAGATACGTTTGGACCAGCGCAAACTTCGGCGCGAAGAGCCGTCGGCCCGTCAGCGTGGGGACAAGTTTGTATGCGGCGCCGATGAAGGTCAGCGCGACCGGTCCGCCGACCGTTATGTGGAAGTGCCCGACGATCCACATCGTGTTGTGAACCAAGATATCCATACTGTACGAGGCGTTGATGAGTCCGCCGAATCCACCGCCGATGAAGAGGATCATCCCGAGGGCGGCACCGCTGAAGACGGGATCGCCCCACGGGAGCCAGCGCACGGTTTCGATGAAGCCACGCTTGCCGGCGCGCCGCGCCGCCAACTCGAACGAGGCGAAGAGCGCGAACATCGTCATGAACGACGGAATGGCTACGCCGTAGGTGAGGACGGTATGCAGCCATTTCCAGCCGGCAGAGACGCCCGGATCAAGGAATTGGTGATGCAGCCCTACGGGCGTTGACAGCAACAGAAGGATCAAGAACGCGAGACGGGTCAGCGAGTCGCTGAACACGCGCCCGCCGTATGCCGTCGGGACGACGTTATACCAAATCAGGTAGGCGCCCATGATCCAGAAATAGACCAGCGGATGTCCGAAGTACCAGAAGAGCATCCGCGTTAGCTCGACGTCGACCCCTTTCGTGATCCCGAGCGACCAGGGGAGCAGGATCAGGACTTCCGCGACGACGCCCAACGTCGCGATGAACCACATCACGAACGTGAAGACCGAGCCGTGAGCGGGCAGCGGTATTTTGGTTCCCGGATTCTGGCGTTTGAACCACACGACATTGAGAAGAATGTCGAGCCCGACGAGCCACGTCCCGACGATCAAGAGCGCGGCGCCCAAATAGAAGAACGGACTCGCTTTGAGCGGCGCGTAGAAGGTGTAGAGGACGCTTGCGTTACCCGCGAGGATCTCGATCGCCGCCATCAGCGTCCCCACCAGCATGACCGTATAACCCGACCAGCCGAGTCTCACCGAGCGGACTCGCGGAATCGTGCGATAGGTCGAGAACGTCATCAGGCCGGTGATGAAGAACGTCGTGAAAACGAGTGCCATCAATACGCCGTGCGCCGTCAGCATGCGGTAGTAGTCGAACCATGGCGGCATCACGATGAAATTTGCGCGCGAAAACCCCTGGAGCAAGCCAAAGAGCGCGCCGACGATGAGTGCTGCGGTCGCGGTGTAGATGTGCGTGAGGACCAGGAGATCGCCTTGGGCGCGCGAGAGCTCGATGGTCTGGGGGATCCCCCCGGGTGTCGATTGAGTCGCCATCCTCACTTTACCTCGATCGAAGCGGCCATCACCTGATGGCCTGCGCCGCAATACTCGTTGCAAATCAGCAGGTACTTGCCGGGCGTCTTGAACGTGTACGCCACGGAGCTGACCCACCCGGGCGTGACCATCGTGTTGATCCCGGTCTCCGGAACGCTGAACCCATGCTCGACGTCGATGCTCGTCACGTAGAATGTGACGTGGGCACCGGCGGGGACATCGATGTGGCTGGGGTTCCACGAAAAAATTTGGCCGACGTAATAGGCCTCGTATTCGCCCTCGGCGATCTTTCGTAAGCCGGGATGATCGAACGGAGGCGTCTCGCTCACTTTGGCCGGGTCGATCGATTGGACGCGACTGGGCGGGACGAAACCGTCGACGATCGCCGCGGTCGTGATCACGGCGAGGAAGACGGCGAGCATCCCGATCCCGAACGCCATCCAGATGCGCTCGCTACGGTATATGTGCATCTCTTCTTACCACCGTGCTCGCAGGAGGAGGAACATTAAGAACCAGCCGACGGCAAAGAGGGCGCCGATCGTGAAGACGAACCCCGTCGTCGCCGGCAGCGGCGACTCTTCGTCGGCAGGACGGTCAGTGTGCGGTGCTTTCTCCATTTGAGCACCCTACCAACCAGTCGTGACCGTTTGTTGAAGCTTGGGTGAAAGGCGCCGCCGCGCGTTATTCACACGCTGGTCCAACGGCGCATCCGCATGCCGGTACGCCCGGGAATTGCAAGCAATAACCGGTCTTCATGTCGCTCAAACGGACGGCGTGACCGCCATATGTTTCCAAACATCGCCTGATCGGCTCAAACGGGTCGGAGCCGGGCGCCTCATCTTTCGGCGAGTGCAGGACGAGGTTGACGGATTGCGCGGAGGCTTGCTCGATCTCGAGCGTGCTTCCGGCAGGCGCCGCCCTCAGCAGCGTCTGGACGGCGCCGTCAAGGGCGCGGTAGATCGGCCTCGGGTCGGCGCGAAACGCACGGCAGCCGTTGAAAGGTGAGGCAAGGATCAGGTTCACGTTCGCCGCCGCAGACAACATCATCATCGCGTCGATTACTCGTGCCGCGATCTCGGCGAGATCGACGAAACGGTCGTCGCCGCCCCAATCCTCGTCTCGCCCCTTCGCGACGATCGTTTCGATGTCGGCGAGCGTTTGTCCGACGTGCTGCAGGTTGCCGCGCGTCGAGGGCATTTTGCCGTCGATCATCGCCGTCACCGTTAAGATGGCGGTCGTCAGGCGGTTGCGCAGTTCGTGGATCTCGGTCACTATGCTTGAGCGCGGGCTCTCTTTTCGCGCTCGGTATCTTGATATGCGTGCTCGATGAAGTCCCGGATCCGCTCGAGCAGCTCGCGCGCCGTCGCCCCGGCGATTTTACGCCCCATCGCCGCATCGAATGTCTTGCCGGCCGCACCGAAGGGCGGCTCGTATTCGCCGCGCAGCGCGAGGGCGCAATCCGAGTAGTCGTCGCCTGCCTCGACGGTGAGGGTCCCCTTGAAGGTCGGGAACGGACCGCCGCCTTCAGGTTCCCACTGCAAGTGGATCGTCGGTATCATGTCGCTCCCGGTCTCGATCTCGTGCAACGAGAATTCGACCCGTTTTTCCAGGTCGGTTCGCAAGCCCGCGAGCCCCATCGGCGCATAGAGGGTCAGCAGGACCCTCCCTTTTCCGTCAGCGTTGGTGCTGAAAAAGCGCTCGACGTAGGCGGGTGCCTGATTCGGGGCACACTCGGCATAGATTTTTTCGACCAGCTTGCTCATGAAAGTTTCCTCCCGAGCGAAGCATAGCCGCGGGCTTTGACGAGATGGTGAACGGTCGATGAAGGCCCGGCGAAGAGACCTACTGGGTGAACTTGTAGCCGACGCCCTGGACGGTTATGATGTATCGTGGGTGGTTGGGGTCGTCGCCGATCTTGTTCCGCAGATTCGCGATGTGCTTGTCGAGCGTGCGGTCATAGATCTCGGTGGAGTCGGCGTTGATGTTATCGAGCAACTGCGAGCGCGTGAGGGCGACCCCGGAGTTGTGCGCGAGCACGTCGAGGATCCGGTACTCCATCGGGGTGAGCTTCAGCAGTTTGCCGGCGAGGCGTACTTCGTGACCGGTGCGATCGATCTCGAGGTCGGCGATGCGCTGAACGTCATGCTCGACCCGGGTGATCGACGGCTTGCGCTCAGTGCGGTGAATGATGTTCTTGACGCGTGCGACGACTTCGCGAGGATTGAACGGCTTCGCGATATAGTCATCGGCTCCGAGCTCCAGCCCGACGATGCGATCGACGGAGTCGTCGCGGGACGTCACCATGAGGATCGGGACGTCGGAGACCTTGCGAACCTGCTTGAAGATTTCGACTCCCGACATCGTCGGCAGATTCAGATCGAGGAGGATCACGTCGAACGGCTCCGCGAGCGCCTTCTTCAGGCCTTCCCCTCCGTCGAATGCCCCCGTCACCACGAAGCCCTCGTCTTTGAGGTAATTAGAGAGGACCTCGACGATCGTGCGTTCGTCATCGACGATGAGGGCGCGGCGTTGCTTGACGATTTCTTCCATAGTCGCTTGCATTCCGTGCTTCGGCGCGGCGAAAAGGGGCTCCCGGTCCGATGAATACGGCCGTCCTGGCGGTGAATGCGGGTTCATCGAGCATCAAGCTGTCGCTCTTCGAGATCGGCAAGGAGTTACGCAGTACCGCCGCTGCTCTGCACCGGACGGTCGAGATCTCGCCGGGTCAGTCGCACGAGGACGCGTTCGCCGGGGCGCTTGCGGAGATCGATCGCGAGCTTCCATCCCTGCGCATCGCTGCCGCGGGGCACAGAATCGTGCATGGCGGAACGCGCTTTTTCGAGCCGGTGCGAATCGATCCGTCCGTCCTTGCGGGGCTCCGTGAGCTCATCCCCTTAGCGCCGCTTCATCAGGGGCGCAATATCGCGGCAGTCGAGGCGCTCGAGCGATTGCACCCGGGGTTGCCCCAAGTCGCGTGTTTCGACACGGCCTTTCATCATCACCAGTCCGCCGTTGCAACAGCCGTTGCGCTGCCTCGGGAGATTACGGAGAAGGGCGTCCGCGGGTATGGCTACCACGGCCTCTCTTATGAATACATCGCGTCCGAGCTGCCCAAACATCTGGGCGACGCCGCCGAGGGGCGGATCGTCGTCGCGCATTTGGGAAACGGCGCGAGCATGTGCGCCTTGCGCAACCGCCGGAGCGTCGCGACGACGATGGGATTTAGCGCGCTCGACGGTTTGGTGATGGGGACCCGCCCGGGTACGCTGGATCCGGGGGTCCTCCTCTACCTGCTCGAGCGGGGCATGCCGCCGGCGGACTTGGGAGACCTGCTTTGGAACCGCTCGGGATTGCTGGGCGTTTCGGGCGTGAGCGGTGACATGCGCACGTTGCTGGCGAGTCCCGAACCGTACGCGCGCGAGGCGATCGAACTCTTCGTCTACCGCATCGTGCGCGAGCTCGGCTCGCTTGCGGCGGCGTTGGGAGGCCTCGATGCGCTGGTCTTCACCGCCGGCATCGGAGAGCACGCGCCGGAGATTCGTGCGCGCGTTTGTGAGGGCGCCGCTTGGCTCGGTTTGCAAAGCCGCATCCCGGTCCTCGTCATCCCGACCGACGAAGAGGCGGTCGTCGCCCGCCACACCGTCGGCAGCCTGGGCTTGGGACCGTAGATACAGGAGGTTTGCCGGCCGCCGCCTCGCAAGCCCCTAGGTCCGTGGATAAGCTTTTGCACGATATTCGCAACGAATTGGCCGTCGCGATTGCAAGCGTTCAGGCGTTCATCGACGGCAAGCTCGAGCCCAATGCCGAGACGTATGGTGAGGTGCTCGATGCGCTCGAAGAGGTGAATCGCATGCTCTCGCAATTGCGCCAAACGCACGAGAAGATCTGATCGCCGTGCAAAACCTCTTCAACTTGGTCGTCGAGGCTGCACCCAACGCGATGGTCCTGGCGAGCGACAGCGGCCGGATCGTGTATGTCAATGCTCAGACGGAGAGCCTTTTCGGGTATTCGCGCGATGAGCTGCTCGGCCAATCGATCGAGCTGTTGGTCCCCGAGCGATTCCGTCGCGCGCATCCTGCGCTGCGCAGCGAATATACTCAGGCGCCGACGGTGCGTCCCATGGGCGCCGGGCGGGATCTCTACGGCCGCTGCAAGGACGGCAGCGAGATCCCGATCGAGATCGCGCTCAATCCGCTCGTCACCGAAGACGGCAATTTCGTCCTTGCCGCAATCGTCAACATCGCAGAGCGCAAGCGGATGGAGGAGCTGCGCTTGCTCAACACCGGGATGCAGCAGCATAGCGCAAAGCTCGAGGTGCTCAACCGGGAACTCGAAGCGTCGTCACGCTTCAAGTCGCAATTCGTCGCGACGATGAGCCACGAGCTGCGCACGCCGCTCAACGCGATCATCGGGATGACGGAACTACTGGCGAAGACCAAACTGGACAAGCGTCAGAGTACCCAAGTCGAGACGATCAACGAATCGGCAGAAGCACTGTTGGCGATCATCAATAGCATTTTGGACTTTTCAAAAATCGAAGCCGGCAAGATGGACCTGCGGGCAAGCACCTTCGTCGTCGAGACCGTCGTCGAGGCCGCCGCCGACGTCCTCGCGTTGCAAGCGCGCGACAAGGGCATCGTGCTGCACACGTACGTCGATCCGATGATTCCGCAGGTGCGCGGCGACGCCGACCGGCTGCGTCAGATTCTGCTGAACTTGATCAGCAATGCTGTGAAGTTCACGGAGCGCGGCCAGGTCGTCGTTCGGGCGCTGCCGCTGGGGACGCCGGGACGCTACGTCATGCTGCGCTTCGAGGTGCAGGATACCGGTATCGGGATCCCGGCGGACGTCGTGCCGCAACTGTTTCAACCGTTCGTCCAGGGCGATGGTTCCTCATCGCGGCGTTTCGGCGGTACGGGCCTCGGGTTATCGATCTCGAAGCGTCTTGCCGAGCTGATGGGCGGAGAGATCGGCGTGCATAGCGAGTCCGGCTCCGGATCGCTGTTTTGGTTCACCTCGCGCTTTGAGCGTGCCCCTCGCTCAGCCGCTGGTCAGCGTAGGCTCGAGGGCGCGGGCAGCTTGATCGTCACCGGCGACGACATCTTCGCGCAAATCGTCGAGCGATACATGGCATCATGGGGAATGCAAAGCCGGCGCGCTGTCAGTCCAGCCGACGCTTTCGAAGCCCTTCGACCGAACGGCCAGGCGACGTGGGTCGCAATCGTCGATTTTGACGACGTCGGCAACCAGCAGATGGTCGAAGCCGTCCGAGCGCTGCAACAGACGATGCCGTTTCGGGTCATCACGGTCGGCGGCGAGGGCGGATTGATGAAGCCGCTCCGGCAGTCGCTGCTCTTCGATTCGATCGTTCGCGCCGTCGAGGTCCGCAAACCGGAGACCGGCGCGCCGGCCGAGGTGCCGTCCGTGGGCGCAGAGAGTTGGGGAGCGGACGAGCGGATTTTGGTCGCTGAGGACAACGTGCGGCTGCAGCGGCTCCTCAAGCTGCAGTTCGACGATCTCGGACGAACGGTTCACTTCGTCTCCGACGGGCTCGAAGCGGTCGAGGCGCTGCGGCGAGATCGTTTCGCGATGGTCTTCATGGATTGCCAGATGCCGAACATGGACGGACTCGCGGCGACCCGAGCGATTCGCAGCGACGAAGACGGGACGGGAGGCCACGTGCCGATCGTGGCGATGACGGCGAATGCATTCGCGGAGGATCGCGAAGCGTGCATCGCGGCGGGGATGGACGATTACCTCGCCAAGCCCGTCAAGCTCGCCGACCTGCGGAACATGATCGAGCGCTGGTCGAGGCGAAGCGTTCGCGGTTCCTGAAAGCGAGGTAGCGGACCTATGAGGAGACTCTGGAGCGCCTGCGTCGGTCTGATCGGCCTGATCGCGCTCGTCGTGACCGGTCCGCCGGTCATCGCGCAATCGCAGCTGACCGAAGTCTTCTTCGGCAACCTGAGCCCGAGCGCGTCGGAGTGGCCGATCTACATCGCCGACGAGCAGGGGTTCTTCAAGGAAGAGGGCCTCAAGGTGACGATCATCGCCGGCGGCGGCCCGACGAACGTCATTAGCGCTCTGGCCAGCGGTGGGACCCAGGTCGCCGACGACGGGACGGATAGCTACATCAATGCGATCGCCCACGGCTTGCCGATCAAGATGGTCATGGCGCAGTTCCAAACGATGCCGTACCAGCTCATGGTCCAACCGGCCATCACGACTTGGGCGCAATTAAAAGGTAAGAACATCGACCTTGGGACCAAGAAAGACGTCACCGCGATCGCCTTCTATAGGATGGCCGACGACCACGGGATGAAAGACACCGACTTCTCGCTGATCGTCGGGGGGAACAGCGGCGCGCGCTACGATGCGCTGATCGCCAACCGTGTCGAAGGGTCGATGCTCGCGCAACCGTTCGACTTGCTCGCTGCCTCGAAGGGGAAAAAAATGCTCGCGAGCGGCTCGGACTACTTCAAGAACAATTGGATGTTTACCGCGATGGCCGTGAACACGAACTGGGCCGCGAAGAACCGGCCGATCGTCGTCAAGCTCATCAAGGCCTTCCGCAAGGCGATCGCTTTCGGCTACAAACACAAGGCGGAGACCGTCACGGCACTGGTCAATGCTACGCACGTCGACCGCTCGATCGCCGAACAAGCATACGACCTCGATTTCGGAAAGTGGAAGGCATTTGATCCGCAGCAGCGCGTCAATTTCCCAGCCGTCCGCAACATCGCGAACATCTTGCTTGCCGATAACGACATCTCTTCGGTGCCTACTATGGATCAGCTGTTCGATTTGTCCTACGTCGCCGAAGTGGCGAAACAATAAGGAGAGACAACGACGATGGCATTAGCAGCCGAGAAAACGGCCTACGACGTCGGCGGCGTTCTGCTCGCGCGTCCGTTCAAAGTGCGGCGGTTGGGGCACACCGGTTTCAACTGCATAAAGATGGAAGAGTGCGTTCGCTTTTATACCGAGGATATCGGCTTCCGCGTCTCCGATCGCCTCGATTTCAGCAAGCGTGCCCCGGATCCGAAAGATCTCGAAGGGATGGGCGATCCAGGCGGCTATTTCATGCGCCACGGGACCGATCACCACAGCTTCGTGCTCTTCAACAAGCGCGTTCGCGAAGCGATGGACAAGCAGCGCCGTTTCGCGCCCGGCGTGACCGTCAACCAAATTTCGTGGCAAGTCGGCAGCCTCGGTGAAGTCGTCAACGGCAACGATTGGATCCTCGGCCGTGGATTGCAGGTTCAGCGAAGCGGCCGCGACATGCCCGGCTCGAACTGGCACACGTATTTTTACGACGTCGACGGTCATACGAACGAGCTGTACTACGGGATGGAGCAAATCGGTTGGGACTGGCACAGCAAGCCGGATCCGATGCACGATCGCGGCTTCCGCGAGAAGCCGGGCCTGCCGCAGATGAACGAGCAAGACGAAGTCGAGAAGGCAAAAGCCGATGGCGTCGACATCCACTCGGGCTCGGCCGTCCGCGATCCGCTCCCACCCAAATACGACGTCGAAGGGATTCTGCTGCCGCGGCCGTTCAAAGTCACGCGCATCGGACCGCTGAATCTGTTCGTCAAAGACATCGACGCGGCAACGGAGTTCTATCGTCAGACGTTGGGCTTCGTCGTGACCGAAGAGGTCGCGTGGAAGGGCAAGCGCGCCACATTCCTCCGCACGAACACCGAGCATCATTCGATCGGCCTCTATCCGGTTGAACTGCGCGAGACACTCGGGTTGCGAGCCGATACGAGTTTGATGTCGCTCGGATTGCAGCTGGGCACGTATCAGCAGCTGCGCGACGCGCGAACCTTTCTGGCTGAGCGCGGCGTGCGGACCGTCGACGTTCCCGGCGAACTGCACCCGGGAATCGACTATGCGTTCACCGTCACCGATCCCGACGGCCACGCGCTCACGCTCTACTTCAACATCGAGCAGATCGGCTGGGATGGGAAGCCGCGTCCGGCGGCGCAGCGTCCCCAAGTCGATCCACGGAACTGGCCGGCGACGATCGAGGCGCAGTCCGATACGTATGAGGGCGAGACGCTGCTCGGGCCGCTGGGATAGCGAAAGGCACGCTTATAATCGACGAAAACGCGGAGCGGCTCATGCGGCTTGATGCCTGCGCCGTCTCCGACGCGCTCGACAAGCTGGGCCTTGCCGGTTGCGTCACCGGCTTGCACCCGCTTTCATCGACGCGTAAGATCGCGGGGACAGTCCACACCGTCAAGCTCGTAGCGAAATACGCCGCGCCGCCGGCGTCAGGACCGCCGCGCCATCTCGGGACGACGGCGATCGAAGCCGCGCAGCCCGGCGAGATCATCGTCGTCGAGCAGCGCAGCGGGGTCGATGCGGGATCGTGGGGCGGGATCTTGTCGACCGGTGCGAAGGTGCGCGGGGTTGCGGGGGTCATCGCCGATGGTCCGGTCCGCGATGTCGACGAAGCGCGCGGGTTGGATTTCCCAATCTATGGACGCAGACCAACGGCACGCACCGCGCGCAATCGGATCGTCGAAGTTGGTACGGATATTCCCGTGACGATCGGCGAGGTGACGGTAAACCCCGGCGACTACGTCATCGCGGATGGGAGCGCGGTGGTCTTCTTTCATCCGGCCGATGCGGGGCGCGTCCTCGCAGCCGCCGAAGCGATCGCCGCTCGCGAGAGCTCGATGGCGCGCGCGCTGCTCGCGGGAGAGCGCATCACGGACGTGATGGGCGCCGACTACGAGCACATGTTACGAAATGTCTGAGTTCCTTATCTGGTCAAGGCATAAGGACTGAGCATATCGCGCGCGCTCGCGTGTACCTGGAGCGACTTGTACTCGAGCGCGGCGTCGAGCAGCGGCTGCAGCGCCGAGACCTCGAATGCCTGACCGTAGTACGCGCGATGCATTTTCTGCGCTAGGTTCTCCGGAAACGGTACCCATTGGCGCAAAATCTCAGCGGATTTCTCGTGGTTGCGCGCGTCGTCGCCCCAGACCGCGGCCTCATGTATCGCCGCGACGAAGCGCTTCGCGGACTCCGGATTGCTCTTGACCCAATCCTCGGTTGCGCACCATGCCGTCGCTTGCACCTGCCGTCCGAGCGCCGCGTACGTCGACGCGAGAATGCGGACATCGTCGCCTGCCGCCGTGATGTTCGGCTCGCCCGATTGGGCTGCGTCGATCGTCCCGCGGACGAGCGCAGCGGCCATGCTGACTTGCGGCAGCTCGACGAACTTTACCGAGTTCACGTCGGCTCCGTTCTTGTCGAGCCACTTCGTCGTCAGCATTCGACCCACGCCGCCGAGTGAGGCGACGCCGATCACTTTGCCGTTCAGATCCTTTGCCGATCGAATCCCCGAGTTGCGGGCCGCGATGATCGCGCTCGTCAAGTCGCCGGTGCGATACATGTACGACGGCGCGAGCAGCGTAAGGTTGACGCCATGCTCGCGCGCGGTCGCGATCGCAACGAGATCGGCCTCACCGACGTCGAGCGCTTTGCCCTGGAGTGCCGCGGCAATCCCGGAACCGCCGCCAAAGCGAACGAGCTGGGTCTGCGGCTCGATGCCGTACCTCTTGAAGAACCCCAGAGCTTGCGCGTAAAAAGCCAAAGCGTTTCCGTCGTTGCCGGGCGTGCCGATCCGCAAGACGGTCGGCGCCGGAGCTTGCGCACGGCTATCCGATCCGCCGGCGAGGAAGGCCGCAAGAAGAAGCGCCGAAGCCAGGGACCTGGTGAGCACGCGCTCTTGAATCCGGCGAGGCCGGCGTCATCCCCTGGAGGTACAGGGAGTTATTTAGGCGTACCTAATTAAAATGTTCGGTATGCCTCATGGTAAGGGGCCCCTTTGGGGAGCCCTCGGTCTGATGCTTGCCTCAAGCGTCCTTCAGCCATTTCCCGCCTCGGCGATCCCGGTCTTTGCGCATCGTTACGGCGTGTCGTGCGAGACATGCCACACGATCCTTCCCGAGCTCAACTCGTTCGGCCAAACTTTTCGCGACGCGGGCTATCGGTGGCCGGCAAAGGTCGATACGCACGGGACGCTCCCGGTCTCGATGAAGGGCAACCTAGCATACTCGAGCGCGCCGGACCCGACCGGGCTCCCGAAAGCGATCGTCGACGAGGTCGAGTTTCTCTCGTTCGGGCCGGTCGGCAGCAATTTGACCTACCGCATCGAGCAGTATTGGATCGACGGCGGAAACATCGGGAACACGCGCGATGCCTACGTCGAATATAAGAGCAGTCCGATGAACGCATGGCATGGATTCGTTCGTCCGATCGTGGGCCTGCAGCTCGGACAGTTCACCCTGCCGCTTCCGAACGATCCCGAGACGATGCGGCCGACCGAGAACCACTATGCGCTCTACAATCAGACCGTTGGAAACAATCCATTCGATTTCTTCAACGACGGGATGGGCGTGAATCTGTACTATCAAAATTCATTCGCCGAGATTCATGCGCTTGCGCTCAAAGGCCACGATCCGCAATCGGGCTTGCCGACGAGTGGGACCGACACGATGTTTGCCGCGCGCATCGGTCCGCCGGCGCTCTCGCTGTGGGGCTATCAGTATCAAGGCGTGCGTCCGCTGCAACCCGTGCGAGACAGCTTTATCAGGCGTGGCATCGCCCTGACCAGCACGCTGGGTAAGGCGCAGACGTCGCTCGTCCTGCAAAACGGAAACGACAGCAGCCCCTTCGGTCTCGGCGTCTCGACCGTTTCGAGCGGCGGATACTTGCAGGAGGAGTGGACGTTCAGCAATCGCTGGATTGGGACAGTGCGTTATGACGGGATAAGTGGTCCCGGTCCCAGCGGATTTTTGCGGTCGACGACGGCATCCTTGAGCTATCGGCCACTCGATCGATTTCGCTTGACCTTGGAGGACGTCTTCCAAACGCAGCCGCAGACGATGCACACGCTCAACGCGGCAATACTGTTCGCGTACTAGGAAAGATAGCGTCTACCCCGCCCGATAGCAGGCGCCGGAGAAGGCAAGCGGCAAATTCGGCTAACCTCGACGAGTCGATCCATCCGGAGGCCGCCAGAATGACTGCTATTAAAGGAATCCTTCGCTCCGCCACGTTGTCGCTCGCCGTCCTCGGTTTGGCGACGTCGCACGTCTCTGCCCAACCTGCGCCGATCAAAATCGGCGTCGTCCTCGGATTCACCGGACTGAGCGCGGTTTTGGGCGCGCAAGTCAACGATGCGATCGCGGCGTTTACGCAAGAGCACGGGGATACGATCGCCGGGCGCAAAGTCGTCATCGTGCGGCGCGATACCGGTGGCCCGATCCCGGATGCCGCCGCGCGCGTTACGCAAGATCTGATCGTCAACGAGAAGGTCGATCTGATCGTCGGACCAGAGTACTCGCCGTCGACAGCCGCGATCACGCGAATCTCGACCGAGTCGAAGAAGCCCGTCTTCGTCATCACGGCGACGCAGAACGGGATCATCGACAACGCGCCTTACATGGTGCTCTTCGGATTCTCGCAACGCCAATACGAGGCGCCTTTCGCACGTTGGACGGCCAGGAACGGCATCCGCAATGTCTTTATGCTCTACGCCAATTTCACCGCGGGGATCGACGCGGTCAATACCTTTCGAGAGATCTACACGGGTGCCGGCGGTAACGTCGTCGGCGACGTCGGGTTTCCGCTGAACGCGATCGAATTTTCCGCTTACGCGCAACGCATCAAGGACGCGAAGCCCGATGCGCTATGGCTCTTCCTCGTCCCAGGCGTCCAGCCGGGGCTCATCCTCAAGGCGCTGCACGACGTCGGTGCGATCGGTCCCGGGAGCAAGATGAAGATCCTCGATAACGGTGGGATCACCGACGAGCCGAACCTCGACGGCATGGGCGACGCTGCGCTGGGAGTCATCAGCTCGTTCATCTATTCCGATGCGCACGCGTCGCGCGTGAATCGCGATTTTGTGGACCGCTTCGAAAAGATCGATCCCAAGAACCGGCCCGATTTCATCGGGGCGATCACGTATGATTGCATGGCCGCCGCCTACAAGGTCCTTGCGGCGCAAAATGGCGTGATCGATCCCGACAAGACGATGGCGCTCGTCAAGGGAATGAAGTTCGAGGGGCCGCGCGGACCGGTCGAGATCGACCCGGCGACGCGTACCGCGACGCAGAATGTCTACATCCGGCGAGTCGAGCGTCGCGGCGGCCATCTCGTGAACGTCGAATTCGAAACGTTTCCGATGTTGAAAACCTAAGGGAGTCTACGGCAATGCTTCCCAAAGAAAAGAACGAGCTCCTGACGCGCGTCGGGCCGGGAACGCCGATGAACGCGCTCTTCCGCCGGTATTGGATGCCGGCGCTGCTCTCGAGTGATCTGCCCGATCCCGATGGTGATCCCAAGAGCTTCACTCTCCTGGGCGAGACCTACGTCGCTTTTCGCGACAGCAGCGGCCGCGTCGGCGTCTTCGATGAGTTGTGCTGCCATCGCAGCGCGTCGCTCGCACTCGGGCGGGTCGAGGACGGTGGGATCCGGTGCATTTTCCACGGCTGGAAATTCGCAGTCGACGGCACGATCCTCGACACGCCCAACGTCGCCGATCCGAGCTACAAGACGCGCCTCCGCGCGCCGGCGTATCCCGTACGCGAAGCGGGCGAGCTGATCTGGGTCTATCTCGGGCCCAAGGAGATCGAGCCGCCGTTCCGTGAGTACGAGTACATGCGCTTGCCGCCGTCGCATCGCATGGTGATGCGCATGACCTTGGACTGCAACTACTTGCAGATCGTCGAAGGCGGACTCGACTCGACGCACGTCGGGATCCTGCACCGCGATCTCGCGCGCAGCTTCGACGAGAAACCTCAGGAGCTTCCCGATCATTTGCAGAGCAAACGTCAAGAGCTGCTGAGCGACCTCGCACCCGAGCTCGATGTCCGCGACACGGAGTTCGGTTTTCACTATGCGGCGCTGCGCCGTGCCAATGATGGGACGAATAACCGTCACGTGCGGATTACCGCATACGTCGCGCCCAGCACCGTCATGATCCCGCCGAATCTGTTCATCGTCCACGACGTTCCGTACGACGACACGCACACCGGCTGGATCGTCACGCACTGGGATCCCGATCGCCCGGTCGATCGCGAGCGGATGACGCGCGTCATGGGACTGTACACCGGCGACATCTGGGTCGCCGGGCGTATGGACCAGTCGCGCGAGAACAACTACCGGCAGAATCGCGGGGCGATGCGCAACGGGAGCTGGTCCGGCCTCTATGGACTTGGTCCCGAAGACGCGGCGGTGAATCTCTCGCAGGGGCCGATCCTCGACCGCAGCAAGGAGCATCTTGTCCCGGCTGACGTCGCGTGCACGCGGGTACGGCGGATCTTGCTCGAATCCGTCGCGCGCGTACAGCGCGGCGAAGATCCCATCGGGCTCCATCCGAAGAGCGCCGGGACGATCAAGGCCGTCGAAGAGACGATTCCCGAAGATGTCGCTTGGACATCGTGCGTCCCAGGCAACGTCGAGATCGCTCAACGCAGCGACGATCGGGCGGCCGTCGCCTCGCACTAAGTTTCGCGAACGGGGGTCCGGAGATGGGGAAACTCGAGGGCAAAGTCTGTGTCGTGACCGGAGGCGCCGGGAGCATCGGACTCGCCAGCGCCCGGCTTTTCGCCCGGGAGGGCGCGAGCGTCATGCTCGTCGACGTCCGTGAATCCGAGCTGAAAACGGCGCACGCGGCGCTCGGCGGCGGGAAGGCCGCGTATTGCGTCGCCGACGTCAGCCGCTCCGATCAGGTCAAGGGCTACGTCGACAAAACGGTCGCGACATTTGGGAAGATCGACGTCCTGTTCAGCAACGCGGGAAACTTCGGCGGGACCGCACCGATCGAGGAGTTTTCCGAAGAGAACTTCGACGCCGTGATGGCCGTGCACGTTCGCGGTGGATTCTTGGCGTGTAAGCACGGCCTACCGCAGATGAATGAGGGCGGGAGCGTCATCATCACCTCGAGTACCGCCGGCTTGCGGGGCGGCGGCGGCGGAGCGTGTGCCTACACAACGGCTAAGCATGCGCTGGTCGGACTCATGCGCTGCGTTTCAAAAGAGACCGCGGGGCGCCGCATTCGCGTCAACACGCTTCATCCCGGTCCGGTCGACAACGCGTTTCAGCTCAACGTGGAGAAGGAGATCGGGCGCCTGAAGGGTTTCGATGCGACGCAATGGTTCAATCAGATGATTCCGATGCATCGCCACGCGGCGCCTGAGGAAATCGCAAAGGCCGCATTGTTCCTGGCGAGCGACGACAGCAGCTTCATCACCGGGACGACGTTCGTCGTCGACGGCGGACTGAATGCATAAGCTCCATCGTGGCCTTTCACCGCTCGACTTTCCGGACAGCCCGCTCGCTCGGGCGGTGCGGCAACCGATGATGCTCGGCCTCTTCTTGCCGACGCAGACGGGCGGCTTCTCGCAATCGAAGTTCCCCCGGGCGACCCGCTGGGAGTTCGACTACAATAAAGAGCTGACGCTTGCGGCGGAGGCGCATGGTTTCGATTTCGTCTTCGGCTTACAGCAGTGGGTCGGCAAGGGCGGCTTCGGGGGCGAGATCAAGTACCGCGAGAACTTTCTCGACCCGTTCATCTCGACGGTTGCGATCGGCGCGCTGACGACGAAGATCATCACGATCTCAACCGTCCACATCCTCTACGGGAATTGGCATCCGCTGCATCTCGCGCGCTTCGCGGCGACGGCGGACCATATCTCGGGCGGCCGGTTCGGGCTCAATATCGTGACGGGATACGATGCGCGCGAACCGTTGATGTTCGGGATGACCCGTATCGCCCATGATGAACGCTACGAGCGCGCCGACGAGTTCGCCTCGATCATGGAAGATCTGTGGGCGGGCGACGACAACCTCACCTACGAAGGGCGCTTCTATCAGCTCGACGGCGCGTATGTGTCGCCGCGTCCGCGCTACGGACGGCCGCTGATGGTCTCGGCGAGCGCATCGCCGGCCGGTTTCGCCTACGCGGCGAAGCACTCGGATGTCGTGTTTACCTCGAGTCCGGCAGGGGCGGTCTTCGAAAATGCGATCAAAGCGCTGCCCGGGCACGTCAAGAGCATGCGCGAAGCCTATGCGAAGACCGGACGGACCGGAAAGATCATCATCTTCCCCTTGATCGTGTGCAAGGAAACCCACGAGGCAGCGATGGCCTACCGCAATGCGATCGTCGAATATGCCGATCTCGAATCGATCCGCGCGTATACGGCGCGGCATCAGGCCGGTGACGCGCACGGCTGGAAAGATCACGTCCCTGCCGACCGCATCATGGGCGGCCACATTCAGATCGTCGGCAGCCCCGAAGAAGTCGCCGATCAGATCGAGGAACTGAAGGAAGCCGACTTCGACGGCATCCAGATCGGCTTTTACGACTACATGCCGGATCTCGAATTCTTCGCAGCGAGCGTGCTGCCGCTGCTCGAGAAGAAGGGGCTGCGTCTCTCCGCGCGCGTCAGCGCTTAGACCGTCCGGCTACGAGGTTAGCGCGTTCGGGTTGCCGTTCAGGTCGCGATCAGCGCGCCGTCGCCAACGCCGGAGCCGCTCCCTCGTATTTATCGAACTGCGGTGTAATGCCGGCCTTGCGCATTTCGTCGAGCCACATTTCGTGGATGCGCGGATCCTGGTCTTCATATTCTACCTGGCTGCCGCCCAGCTTGATGCTCGTCGAAACTTGGCCCTGCGAACCGTCATCGGCACTCGATACACGGCGGAGGGCTTCGGTGAGCGGATACCGGGCATTACTCCCCCCGATCACTGCCAGATACCGCGACGGAACGGTGCTCGTCGTGAAATGCTGGTGAAACTGTTTGTCGATCGGCGCGAAGACCATGCCCGGGCTCCAGTCGACGCGCGAGAAGTCTTTATCGCCCTCAACCCAGAGCAGCGAATAGCCCTTACCGGTGACGGTGAAGATATGCGCGCCAGGACCATGACGGTGCGCCTTCTTGTACGTCCCCGTTTGGATTTCGGAGATGTGCGCGTGCATGTTGCCGTCGGCCAGCATGAACCGCAGATTCGTTGCCCCCGCACCGCGCTCAGCCCATGCGGTCAATTCGATCTGGCTCAAGTCGTGGACGAAGTTCGTCTCCCAGATGTTGTGACCGGCACGAACCATCATCAGATCGCCCTCGCCCTCATAGTAACTATCTTTTCCGATGCGATCCTCGAAAAAGTAATCGTTATTGAAGATGAATCCGTCGTTGTGAAAGAGTTTCAGCATCATTGGCAGCGATGTCACCGATGCCAGCAAGGCGCGTTCTTGGCCGGAGCCGTTGTGGAACCGGTGCTTTGCGTTCAACGGAATCGCGAACATGCTGCGCGGTTGCCATTCGAAGCTCCGCTTGCGGCCGTCGGGAAGCTCGATTTGGGTGCTGCCGCGGCCTTCGATGACATAGACCACCTCTTCGTAGAGATGGCGCTGCGGATTCGTCGAGGCGCCGCCCGGAATGTCGATCGCGAAGAGATTGGCGAAATCGCCTTTGCCCGTGAGGTGCACGGCAACGCCGTTGACACCGTATCGCGGCCAAGGCTTCGTTTCGAGATTGGGGAGATCGCAACCGACGCCCTCGTAGACGGCGATGCCTTCACGTTCGACCCAGTCCTTGTATGGGTCGAGCGCTAAACGTGCGGCTTTGCTCGCCTCGGCCAGAGATACCATCGTGGCTCCTTTATTTTGGAATGAACGGACTATCGTTTGGCTGTAGCGATGATGTTGGCGAGTGCCTCGAGGGCGAGCTCGTAACCGAATGGGCCGAGTCCGAAGATGACGCCGGTCGCCGCTTTCGAGATGTACGAGACTTCGCGAAACGCGTCGCGACGATGGATGTTCGTCAAGTGAACCTCGATCGTCGGGACCCCGGCCGCGAGGATCGCATCGAGAAGGGAGACCGACGAGTGCGTCAGGCCGCCGGGATTGATCACGATCCCTTGCGCGGCCGTCCGCGCTTCCTGCACCCAGTCGACGAGCTCCCCTTCATGATTGCTTTGCCGAAACTCGAGCGTTAGTCCGAGCGCCGATGCGCGCCTGCGGCACATCGCCTCGAGCTCGGCGAACGTCGTCTTTCCGTAGACGTCGGGTTCGCGGGTCCCGAGCAGATTGACGTTCGGCCCATTGATGACGAAAACGACGGGATTTGCCATACGTTATTTCTTGTTCCGGGCGCCCCAGGCGAAGACCGTCCCGACGCCTTGCTCCATCAGAGTGTCGAGATCGCCTTGCCATGGGTTGAACTTCGCAAGCGATTCTTTGAGCCAGATCTCCGCCTCGATCCGAGCGGCGAGCTCGCCGATCAGCGCATCGCCCGCTGCATGCAGCGTGCCCGGCTCGACGACGTCGCTGATCAGGCCCATCTCTCGCGCGCGAACGGCGTCGACTTGCCGGCCGGACATCACCAGATAGCGCGCAGCCTTCTCGCTCACGCAGCGGCGCAGGTAGCTCGCGACTAGCCCGGGCGGAAGATGGTACGTGATCTCGGGGAAGCTCACGACCGTGCCGCGTTCGGCGAGCGCGATGTCGCACTGCTGAATCAGGCCGAGCGCGGCCCCGTGCGCGTAGCCGTGGACGAGCGCGACGGTCGGCGCCTTCCATTTACCGACGCGCAAGTTGAGGCGGACGACGTCGTTGAGCGCCTTGCGAGCTGCCTCGGGCCCACCCGGGTGCCCGCCCGGCGAATGCGGACGACCCGCGGAAAATCCGTCGCCACGCCCGCGAAAGACGAGGACTTTCCGGTCGTCGCTCGCGTCGAGCACGGCGTGCAGCTCGCCGATCATCACATCGTCCATGACGTTTTCGGCTGCGGGGTTGGTAAACTCGACGATCGTCGCCGGATCGCCGTGCGTCACGCTGAGGCGCTTCGTCGCGGTATCGTTCATGCAGGGACCTTTACGGGTGCGTCTTGGATCAGGCGCCACACGTATTCGGGCGCAAGCGGCGTTTGCCGCACCTTTGCGCCGAGATGACGCAATGCATCTTCGACCGCGTTGGCCAGACACGGCGGGGGGCTGACCGTCCCGGTCTCGCCCGCACCCTTAAAGCCGCCCGGCGTGAACGGGTTGGGCGAGATGACGACGTCGAGCGTGAGGTTCGGCATTTCGACGGCCGTCGGGACGAGGTAGTCGGCGAACGACCCGTTGAGGAGAATCCCGCTCTCGTCGTACCGCAGCTCCTCGAAGAGCGCGCCGCCGATCCCGTGCGCGAGCGCGCCGACGTGCTGCGCTTCGGCGTTGGCAGGGTCGAGTACGTTGCCGCAATCGTGCACGGAGACGTACTTGAGCACCTTGACGAAACCCGTCTTCGGATCGATCTCGACGACGGCGACATCGGCCGCGTACGGGAACGACGAAAACATTCCGACGCGGCCGTGTTCGTCGGCCTGAAAGGTAATGTTCGAGTCGCGATAGTGATAGGTGATTTCGAGGCCCGGCTCCATCCCGTCGGGGAGATCGTGGATGCGTAAATAGGCGACCCGCGCGAGCATCTTCAGCGACAAGCGCTCTTTGCCGTCCGCGGTCCTGATCTCGCCGTCGCGCATCACGATGTTCTCGGGATGGGACTTCCATAGGTGCGCGGCGATCGCTTTGGCTTTGTCGGCGAGCTGCCGCGCCGCCATCGTTACGGCCGACATCCCCACGACGGAGAAGCGGCTCGAATAACTGCCGGAACCGACGGGGCAGCGGAGACTATCGCCTTCAAGCGTGAAGACGTCGTCGAGCGCGCAGCCGAGCTCCTCGGCAGCGAGCTGCGCAATGGCGCTCGTATGATTCTGCCCCTCGTCGCTCCCGCCGGTAAAGACGAAGACGCGCCCGGTCGGGTCTAGCCGCATGTTGACGCTGTAGTAGCCGGCGTTGAACGAGCCCATCCGGGTCGAGCTCGAAGGCTCGATCGTCAGCGCCATCCCGACGCCGATGAGTTTGCCCGCGGCCCGCATGATCGGTTGATCCTTTTTGACTCGATCGTAGTCGGCGAGCTCGAGCGCACGATGCAGGGCTTTCGAGTACTGTCCGCTGTCGTACTGGTTCCCGGTCACCGAACGATACGGAAAATCCGCGGGCGGGATGAAGTTTTTGTCGCGTAGCGCCTCTGGTGCGAGGCCGAGCTTCTCGGCGGCGATGTCCATCATCCGTTCGATCACGTACGCCGCCTCCGCTTTGCCGAAACCACGGTGCGCGCCGAAGGGCGTCTTGTTCGTTGCGACGCCGTATAATTGCGCGGCGTAGTTGCGGATCTTATAGGCGCCGGGGACGAACATCGGCGTGGTCACCATGACGGCCGCGCCGCCGAGCGGATACATCACGCCCAGGCTCGCGTAGATCGTATCGCGCACGCCGAGGATCTCGCCGTCTTTCGTCAGCGCCATCTCGATGTGATGCGTTTGCTCGCGCGCGTGGACGGTCGCGACCATGTGCTCGCGCCGCGTCTCGACCCATTTCACCGGCCGTTCGAGGGCGATGGCCACCGCGGCGATCAGCTGCTCTTCGGGATAGTGCCCCCATTTTTGGCCGAAGCCGCCGCCGACCCGGTTGTTGATCACGCGGACCTTGAGATGGGGGACGTCGAGCGACTGCTCGAGCATCATCGCGATGTTGTGCGGGATCTGCGTGCTGTCGTTCAGCGTCAGAAGCTGGTTCGACGCATCGTATTCTCCGACGATGACGCGCGGTTCGAGCGGCGTGCCGGTGAAGCGGTGGCTCTTGATCGTCTCCTTGACGACGACGTCGGCCTTCGCAAAAGCGGCGTCGACGTCGCCGCCTTCGACGTGAAAATTCAGCGCGACGTTGTCGCCCCATTCGGGATACAGCAAGGTGCTCCCGGGCTGCGCGGCTGCTTCGGCGTCGAGGACGACGTCGAGCGGGTTGAAATCGGCCTCGACCAGCTCGATCGCGTCCTCGGCGATGTAGCGGTTCTCCGCGATGACGACCGCGAGCGGTTCGCCGGCGAAGCGGGCGCGATCGCGCGCCAGACAATAGTGATCGAAAAACTTGATGTTCGGATTGCCGACTTTGAACGGATTGCGGCTCTGAAACGGGAAGGTCGCCATCGGCAAAACCCAAGCCGGTAGCTCAGCGCTCGAGAACGCCGCGACGACGCCGGGCAGCTGCCGCACTTTGCTCAGGTCGACGTTGACGATCTCGGCGTGCGCGTACGGGCTGCGGTAGATCGCCGCGTAGAGGCAATCCTTCGGCGTGTGGTCGGCAGTGTAGAAGGCGCGCCCTTCGAGCGGCTCATCGTGCTCGCGATGGCGAATCGACCTGCCGACGTACGTGTGCTGCTTGGGACGTTCTTCGACGATCATCGGATCAGCTCCGAAGCCGCGAGCGACTGCGTGAGCGCCTTGTACTTGGTGCCGAGTTCGAGGACGGGCGCAATCGCAGCCGCGTCGAGCGTGCGCGCGTAGGAGAGATGGTTCGCGTCGGGATTGGCCGGGATCTTCGAATACTTCTCGAGGATCGCCGCGGCCTTGCCGGGATTCGCGTTGGCCCATTGCGCCGTCTGCGCGATCGCTGCGTTGAAGCGCTTGACGAGGTCGGGCTTCTGCGCAATCCAATCCGATCTTGCAAACCAGCCGGCGATGAGGAATTGCTTGGCGACTGCCCCGTACGTCTTTCCGAGTAGGCGGACTTTTCCACGCGACGCGCTCAAGAACGGCTCGGCCATTTGCGCCGCATCGATCGTCCCGCGCTCGAGTGCGATCGTCATCTCCGACGTCGGAATCTCCGCAAACTTCACCGTCGAAGAATCACCGCCGTTCTGATCGATCCAAGCCATGACGGAGAACTGATCGAGCGCGCGCAGTGAGATCGTCCCGATCGTCTTGCCGTTGAGATCCTTGCCTGCCCGCACGAGTGAGTTTGGCGCGACGACGAGCTCGGTGGTCGGGGCGGTATCGCGGTACTGTCCGGCCGGCGCAATGAAGACGAACGGGAGTCCGCGCTGGCGCGCGGTCGCGATCGCCAAAATGTTCGAGCTGCCGATCTGCAGCGCACCTGAGGCGACGGCCGATGCGATCGCTGCACCGTTAGCCATCGTTTGGATGTCGACGGCCAGACCGGCTTTGGTGAAGTAGCCTAGCTCTTGCGCGTAATAGACCTGCGCGTCGCTCTCCTTGCCGCCCGTCGCGACGTGGAGCGCTGCCGGGGCCTGTGCGGAAACGGGTCGTCCGGGCAGCGCGGCGAGCAAGACGGGTAGGAGGAGAAGGGCCAAAAGCCGCATGGTGTCCTCATTATGGCGGTAGCGGAAAAAGTCTTTTCGGCGAGCGGTTATCACGATCTGCGCGCGCATATTGCGGCACTCGAGCGCGAGGGTCTGATCCATCACATCGATCAGCCCGTCAACAAAGATACCGAGATGCACCCGCTGGTGCGCTGGCAATACCGCGGCGGGATCCCCGACGCCGAACGCAAGGCGTTTTTGTTCACGAACGCCGTTGATTCGCAGGGCCGGAAATACGCCTCGCCGGTCCTCATCGGTGGGCTTGCGGGTTCGCGCCGCATTTACGCGATAGGCATGCAGTGTCCCGAAAGCGAGATCGGCGCGCGTTGGGAACGCGCCCTGCGCAGTCCGCTGCCGCCCGTTGTGTGGGACGGCCCCGCCCCCGTTCACGAGGTCGTCATCGAGAAGGATCAGCTCGAGGCGACTGGCGGGTTGCTGAACTTCCCGCAGCCGATCTCGACGCCGGGATACGACAACGCGCCCTACCTCAGTTCCGCGCACTATATAACGAAAGATCCGGAGAACGGGACGTACAACGCGGGCAACTATCGCGGGATGTTCAAGGGTCCGGCAAAGGTCGCAGTACAGTTTTCACCGCACGGGGCAGACGGTGCGGTGCACTGGGAGAAATACAAGCGGCGCGGCGAGCATTGCCCGGTTGCGATCGTCGTCGGCGGCCCGCCGGTCCTCGCGTATACGGCCGTGCAGCGCATGCCGCTCGGAACCGACGAGATGGCCGTAGCCGGCGCGCTCGCCGGTGCTCCGCTACGCGTCGTCAAGGCGAAGACCGTTGATTTGCTGGTCCCGGCCGATGCGGAATGCGTGATCGAGGGCTACATGCGCACCGACTATCTCGAGCCGGAAGGGCCGTTCGGCGAGTCACACGGCTACGTTCATGCGCGCACGATGAGTCCGGTCGTCGAGATCACGGCGATCACGCACCGCAAAGATCCGATCTGGACGTCGTTCATCAGCCAGGTCACGCCGAGCGAGTCGAGCACGATCAAGATCGTCTCCTACGAGCCGATGTTCTTGAGCTTCCTGCGCAACGACTGCGGTGTGAAGTCGGTGGTCAAGGTCTCGATGCACGAGCCGCTGACGAACATTCGCCCGGTGATTTTCCTGCAGTTCCGCAATCCGACTGACGGCGAAGTGTGGCGCGGGCTCAAACTCGCCTCCGGCTTCAAGATCGGCGTCGGCAAGCTGATCATCGCGGTCGACGAGGACATCGAGCCGACGAATCTCGACGCCGTGATGTGGGCGCTCGCGTATAGGATGACGCCGCACGAGGACGTACAGATCGTTCGCGGCTACGACAAAGGCCACGCGCCGCCGTTCCGCGAGGTCCCGGCGATGGAGAACTCGGTGATGCTGATTAACGCAACACTTCGCGACGAGCTGCCGCCGATCTCGTTGCCGAAGCGCGAATTCATGGAGAAGTCGCTCGAGCTTTGGAAGAAATTTGGCCTTCCGCCGGTAACGCCGCAGGTGCCGTGGCACGGCTACTCGCTCGGCGACTGGGACGACGAGCTCGATGCGGAGGCCGCGCTCGCGACCCAAAGCCGCTGGATCGAAAACGCGAT
>Ga0209415_10000300_pt1 | contig 88540 bp, 86 predicted proteins | sample PeaSoiSIISIP2007_FD_187696 | JGI IMG/M metagenome (GOLD analysis project Ga0209415, IMG submission 187696) | Peat soil microbial communities from Weissenstadt, Germany - SII-SIP-2007 (SPAdes) (version 2) | ecosystem: Environmental > Terrestrial > Soil > Wetlands > Peat | place: Germany... | reverse complement strand
GGCATTCCTGTAGGGTGCTTGCCGGCTCGTGACCCTTTCTCCTTTTCTGCCTCCCGCCGCCCGGGTTCTCCGGTGCCGGCGCTGACACCAAAAGCGAAGAGTGTTCGAACCAGGGTGGCGGTCGAAACCGTCCCCGTGGCAGCCGGTCGTGTGCCGGCGTTGCGGGGCAGTGTCTTCCGTAGTCAGTTCTGGTCCCAGGCGTCGCGCTCCGGCGCACGCCGGACCTTAGTTAGTGAGTGATTGCAAATGACCAAGATCTATGTGGGCAACCTGCCGTTCACGGCGGACGAAGCGGCCGTGCGCCAGCTGTTCGAACAGCACGGCAAGGTGGAGTCGGTGGCGCTGATCAACGATCGCGACACCGGCCGGCCCCGCGGCTTCGGCTTCGTCGAAATGGCCAACGCAGACGCTGCGCGCGCGATCCAGAACCTCAACGGGCAGAACATGGGCGGCCGCCCGTTGCGCGTCAATGAGGCTCAGGAGCGCACCGGCGGTGGTGGTGGCGGTGGCGGCAACCGCGGCGGTGGCGGCGGCGGCGGCGGACCGCGTCGCTGGTAGGCACCGGGCGCGGCCGCCAGGCCGCGAACCGTCCAGCACCCGAAGGGCCGCATCAGCGGCCCTTCGGCATTCAGGGGTGCGGCAGCGCTGTAAATCCCGCGCGCTCGAACGCCGCGCGCGCACTCGGGCCGCGCAGCCAGGCCGCGAAGTCCGCCGCCCTGGCGGAGGCGCCCGCGGCGAGCGCGAACGGGTAGCGGATCGGCGGATGTGAATCCGCCGGGAACACTGCGACTACTCGGACTCGCGGCTCGAGCCGCGCGTCAGTCTCGTAGACGATGCCGAGCTGCGTTTCGCCGCGGGCGACGAACGCCAGCGCGGCGCGAACGTTTTCAGCGCGGGCGAGTCGGTTGATGACGCCCTGCCAGGCACCGAGCGAGCCGAGCGCCGCGCGCGCGTAGCGCCCGGCCGGTACATCCGGATCGGCAACCGCGAGGCGGCCGTCGCCGAGCGCCGCCGTCAGGGACACACCGGGCGCGAGCGTGAGCTCGACACGCGAGTCGCGCGGAGCGATCAGCACCAGTCGGTTGCCGACCAGGTCGATGCGGCTGGCGGCATCAATCAGCCCGCGCGCGGCGAGGTAATCCATCCACTCCTCGTCGGCTGCGAAGAATGCATCGGCCGGGGCGCCGGCCTCAATCTGCCGCGCCAGCTGCGAGCTGCCGCCGAACGACAGCTTCACCTCGGTGCCGCGCGCCGCCCGGTACGAGGCCGCGATGTCGGTGAGCACGTCGGTCAGCGAGGCGGCGGCGAACACCAGCGGCGCACCGGCGGTGGCGGCGCGGGCCGGGGCTGCGACAGGCAGCGCCGTCAGGCACAGCGCCACCCCGGCCACCGTGCCGAGCACGCGCAGCCGGCATGGTGCGCGAGCCGCGGTCCCACTCATGGCGGCGCTCCGCCGTGCCCGCCGCGGCTGAATGCATGGCCTCGCAGTGAGGCTGCCTTGACCAGCGCCCACACCGGCGTGCCGGCGCGCAGCGCGAGTTCGACGACCGCCGCGCGCGTGATGCGGGCGAGGAGTCGCGCGCCGCCTACTGCAACACTCGCAAGCACGGAATCGGGCCCTTCATCGGCGAGCTCGGTGAGCACGCCGGCGAGCGCATTGCGCACCGACAGGCCATGGGGCGCGCTGGTCGCGAGGATCACATCGCGCGCCAGCACGTTGAGGCGGACGTGCGCGCCGGGCTGGGCGCCCGGCAGCGCGAAACGCAGCGTCCCGGAGCCGAGGGCGACGCTCACGAGCCCGGTGAGCGGGTCGATGCCGACGACCTCGACGTCGAGCACGGCTCCGACCGACTCCGTACCGAGCAGTGCCTGCAAGCGCGCATTGCCGCTGAGTTCGGCGGGCGTGCCCGAGGCCAGCACGCCGCCGTCGGCGAGCAGCACGATGTGGCTCGCGAGGCGCAGCACCTCCTCATACTGGTGGCTGACGTAGAGCATCGGGATCGCGAAGCGATCGCGCAGCGTCTCGAGGTACGGCAGCACCTCCTCGCGGCGTGCGACCTCGACGCTTGCAAGCGGCTCGTCGAGCAGCAGCAGGCGCGGCTGGGCGAGCAGCGCCCGCGCGAGCGCGACACGCTGGCGCTCGCCGCCCGACAGCTGGTTCGCGCGCCGACCGAGCAGCGCACCAAGCCCCAGCAGCACCACGATCTCGTCGCGGTCCGCGTACCGCCCGCCTGCAGGCGCGCGCTGCGCGCCGTAGCGCAGATTGCCGCTGACGTCGAGGTGCGGGAACAGCCGGGTATCCTGGAACACATAGCCGATGCGCCGCTGCTCGACCGGCACATCCACACCGCCCAGCCCGTCGTACAGCACGCGGTCGTCGAGACGGATGTGGCCCTGCGCCGGTGTGAGCAGGCCCGCGATCGCACTGGCGAGCGTGCTCTTGCCGGCTCCGGACGGCCCGAATAGCGCGATGACGCCGGGCGTGGGGGACGCAAACCGGGCGGTCAGCTGGAATGTCCCGCGGCGCAGCGTCAGATCGACGTCTAGCACGGCACTATTGGCCGAGACGCGCCCGCAGGCGGCGGGCGATGAATTCGGCGACCACGAGTCCGGCCAGCCCGAGTCCGAACGACAGTGCCGCAAGGCGTGCGGCGGGCAGGTCACCGCCCGGCGACTGCAGCGCGGTGTAGAGCGCAAGCGGCAGCGTCTGCGTCTCGCCCGGGATGTTGCTCGCGAAGGTGATCACGGCGCCGAACTCGCCGAGTCCCGCGGCGAAGGCGGTCACGGCCCCGGCGAGAATTCCCGGCGCCATCAGCGGCAGGGTGATAGTCGCGAAGCGGTCGAGCGCACCGGCTCCGAGCGTGCGTGCCGCATCCTCGAGGCCGGCCGGGATCGACTCCAGCGACAGGCGAATCGCACGGACCATCAGCGGCAAGCTCATGACCGCGGTCGCGAGGGCGGCGCCGGTGGTCGTGAATGCAAGCCGCAGGCCGAACGCGGCGTAGAGCCGGCCGCCGATCGGTCCGTGCACGCCGAACAGCACCAGCAGCAGGTAACCGACGACGACCGGCGGCAGCACGAGCGGCAGGTGCACGAAGGCATCGAGCAGCGTGCGTCCGGCGAATCGCGCCCGGACGAGCAGCCACGCGATCAGGGTCGCGAGCGGAAGATTGAACGCCACGCTCTCCGAGGCGACGCGCAGGCTGAGGCCCAGCGCCTGCGACTCAGCGGGCGTCAGCACGGGGCGCGGCAGCGCGCGTCGGCGCCGGTGGCCGACACGGGACGGGCCGGAGGCACGGCATCATCGGGCGCGCAGCGTGCGGGTATTTGACATATTCCGGCGCCAGTGCGGCCCGCCGGCCGTCATGGCATCCGGATGCGGCCACCGCCAGGCGCTGGGGGCACCGCGCCCGGCTCGGGAATCACAATCGAGGAGGCCGATTCGCGACGCAGCTGCTGCAGCTCGCGCATCGTCTCATCCATCGCCACACGCGCGCTGTCGGCGAACTTGTCGATGGCTTCGGCGAGCGTCGCGCCGGGAATCTCGAAGCTGATCGGCAGCGTGCCCATCGGCGTCATGACCGAGATCTGCCCTACATACAGCGTCGCGCGGGCGGGGTCGGCGGCACCGTCCGACTTGACCGGAACGAGCACGCGCACGGTCCCGACCCGGCGATCGGTGTACACCTCTTCCCGGTACAGGCTCGCCGCATCAAAGCGGGCTTCGGTGGTGGCGTTCATCGGCAACTCCCACGGCAGGTCAGTCGGATGCTGCCACCGTAGCAGAGGCGGGTGCGCGGCAGAAGCACTCGAGCTGTCGGCCAGCGCCAAAGACCTTAGACTAGCGGCGCTCCCCTCGCGCGAGGACCGCTTTGACCGACTCTGCCGCCGCGCTCGGCGATATCGACGCTGACTTGACCGGCGCGCCGGCCGCGCGGTTGACGATCGAGCTCGGCGCGCTCGCTGATAACTACCGGACGCTCGTGCGCGTGGCGGCACCCAGCGAGGTGGCAGCCGTCGTGAAGGCCGACGCCTACGGGCTCGGCCTCGGCCCGGTCGCCGAACGCCTTGCCGCGCTCGGCTGCCGCAGCTTCTTCGTGACGACCGTGGACGAGGGCGTGCGACTGCGGCATCTGCTGCCCGAGTGCCGCGTCTTCGTGCTGCACGGTGCCGGCTCGGCGATTGCGGACTGCCGCGAGGCACGCCTGACCCCGGTGCTCAATACGCTCGGCGATGCGCGCGAGTGGGCCGCGTACGGCGCCGGCGCGCCGGCGGCAATCCAGGTCGACACCGGCATTACCCGCGCCGGACTCGATGCGCGCGACGTCGCGCGGCTCGCCGCCGACCCGCCGCTGCTCGCGGCGCTGCGGCTTGAACTGCTGCTGACGCAGCTCGCGTGCGCCGACGATCCATCGCATCCGCTCAATGCCGAGCAGGTCGCCCGTTTTGCGGCGCTGCGCGCGCGACTGCCGGCTGTGCCCACCAGCATCGGCAACTCCGCGGGAACGCTGCTCGGTCCGGAGTTCCGCGGCGATGTCGTGCGGCCAGGTATTGCGCTGTACGGCGGGCGGCCGTTCCTGACCGGGCAGAACCCCATGCGTCCGGTCGTGCGGCTCGAGGCGCGCGTGCTGCAGGTCCGGGATATCGCAGAGGACGCCTGGGTCGGGTACGGAGCGACATGGCATGCGCGCGCGCCGGCACGCATCGCCACGGTCGGAGCCGGCTACGCCGATGGCTATCCGCGCGCGCTCGGCGGCCGCGGCTTCGCGTTCGCCGCCGGCCGGCGACTGCCGGTCGTTGGCCGCGTATCGATGGATCTGACCACCATCGATGTGACGGAGCTCGCGGCGGATGCGCTCCGGACCGGCGATTACGTGGATCTGCTGGGCGGTGGTGTGCCGCTCGAAGAAGCGGCGACGCTCGCCGGCACGATCAGCTACGAGCTGCTCACCGGGCTCGCGCCTCGGCTCGCGCGTCGCTGGTGCTGAGCGCCAGGTCGGGCGGGCGCCGCCCACCCCGGCTTCACGATTTGCCGCTGCCGAATCCGTGAACCCCGTGGTAGATGGTCGCTGGCGGCCGATCGGGTGCCGCCTGGGCGCGCGCTGTGATGGCCGCGCCTCCACCCGCGTCCCGGGTGCCGCGCACGGCGCCGGCACCGGGATGGTGTGCACCGCCGCGGACCGCGTCGAACGCCCGACCCCGACCGTCAGCGCACCGGGAGTTCCCGGGATTTCTGCACCGTGCGCAGCGCAAAGCTCGAGTGCACACGCGCCACGTGCGGCAGGCTCGTCAAATGACGACTGTGCACGCGCTCGAAATCCGCGGTATCAGCGACTACGACCCGCAGCAGGTAGTCGTACTCCCCGGACATCAGGTAGCACTCCATCACTTCCGGAACCTTGCGCACCGCCTGCTCGAATGCGGCAAGGTCGGCACGCTCCTGGCGTTCGAGCGTGATGCTGACGAACACGTTGACGCCACAGCCCGCCTTCTGCTGGTTCAGGACTGCGGCGTAGCCCTCGATCAGGCCCTCGGACTCGAGCGCGCGCACCCTCCGCAGGCACGCCGACTCCGACAGGTTGATGCGCGCCGCCAGCTCGCTGTTGGTGATGCGCCCCTCGCGTTGCAGTGTCTGCATCAGCGCGCGGTCGAATCGGTCGAGCTGCATCGGCAGATCCTTGCGTGATGGTCAGGATTTTCAGCGTAATATTGCGCAATCAGGCCAGATGCTGCGGTGCATTTGCAAGAGCATGCAGTGCCGCGATCGCTACAGTAGCCAATCAACAACCCAGGGGAGAGTCGCGATGCGCATCGGTGTACCGAAGGAAGTGAAGGTCCACGAGTACCGCGTGGGATTGACGCCTGCGGGCGTGCGCGAACTGGTCACGGCCGGGCACGAGGTGACGGTCCAGACGCATGCCGGCGACGGCATCGGCATGGACGACGGCGAATACGTCGCCGCCGGTGCGCGGATCCTGCGGACCGCGAAGGAACTGTACGAGTCGGCCGACCTGATCGTGAAGGTCAAGGAGCCCCAGGCCCGCGAGTGCCGGATGCTGCGCAAGGGCCAGGTGCTGTTCACCTACCTGCATCTCGCCGCGGATCGCGCGCAGGCCAAGGGACTGATGGCCGCGGGCGCCACGGCGATCGCGTACGAGACCGTGACGGCGAGCGACGACAGCCTGCCGCTGCTGACGCCGATGAGCGAGGTCGCCGGCCGCATGGCGGTGCAGGTCGGTGCCACGTCGCTGCAGAAGGCGAGCGGCGGCTTTGGCGTGCTGCTCGGCGGCGTGCCCGGCGTCCCGCCCGCCAAGGTCGTGATCCTGGGCGGCGGCGTATCCGGCACGCACGCCGCTGAGATGGCGACCGGTCTGCGCGCCGACGTGACGATCGTCGACCGGTCCGCCAAGCGCCTGCGCGAGCTCGCCCTGCAGTTCGGCAGCAGCGCCAAGACCGTCTACTCGACGACCCACGCCATCGAGGTCCTGACGCAAGATGCCGATCTGGTGATCGGCGCGGTGCTGATCCACGGCGCCGCGGCTCCGAAGCTCGTGACCCGCGCAATGGTCAAGCGCATGAAGGCGGGGGCGGTGCTGGTCGACATCTCGATCGATCAGGGGGGCTGCTTCGAGACCAGCCGGCCGACAACCCACGCCGCGCCCACCTACGTGGTCGACGGCGTGATCCACTACTGCGTGACCAACATGCCGGGCGCGGTGCCCCGCACGTCGACCTTCGCCCTGACCAACGCGACGCTGCCCTACGTCCGCGCGCTCGCCGACCTCGGCTGGGAGCGGGCGTTGGCGCGCGATCCGGGCTTCGCGCTGGGACTCAACGTGCACGCCGGGCACATCACCCACGAGGCCGTGGCCCGCGCCCTGGGCATGGACTTTCGCCCGCACGCGTTCAAGCGCACCTGAGCGCGGACGGCGCGGCCGGCGCCGCTGCAACCAGATAACCCGCAACCGGCGCTGCGGCGTGTACGGATTCTGCTGCGGCCGCTCCTCGCGTCTGATCGTCCCCGGACGCACGGGGGCGTGGGCGTCGAATGCGCGCTCGACCCGGGCGATGGCACAGCGGACCTGCATGGTGAACGGCTACCGCCGCGTCGAGGACAGACAGTGACGAGCCACTCCGCCGCGCCCGCGCGCTGCCCGGCGACCGCCGGCCGGCGCCCGGTGCATCCCGGCCGGTTCCTCGATTCGCGCTATCTCAAGCCGCTCGCACTGTCGCAGGAAGCGCTGGCGCGCGAGCTCGGCATCTCGCGCCGGCGCGTCAATGAGATCGTCAACGGCCGCCGCGGCCTGACGCCCGATACCGCCTTGAAGCTCGCCCGGTACTTCCGTACCGGACCGGAACTCTGGCTCCGGCTGCAGTCCGCGTGGGACCTGCACCGCGCGCAGATCGCGTACCGCCGCGGCACCTGAACCGTCCGACCACCGCATCCGCAGCGGCGCAGCGAAAAACCCTGCGGCTTGCACGGATTGGGGCACGTTACACCCGCCGTTACAGTCGCCGCTGGGCTATCGGGGTGCGACCAATGATCGAGGCGCTGGCGCTCGCCATGGGCACGGTCCTCTCGACCGAGCAGGGCGTCGGCGCGCGCGGTGTGCAGCGGTCTGCTGACCGCCGGATACAAGCTCGGCATCCACTTTGGCCGGCCCCGCCCCACTCCCACAGCCACACCGGCGTTGCGCGTTTCCGGCCCGGACGGTCCTGAGCCGTGTGCCTCGCCATCCCGATGCAGGTGGTGGCGGCGAACGGCAACTGCGCAAGCTGCCGCGGCCGCCTCGGCACCGTCCTCATCGACGTGACTCTGCTCGAACCGGTCGTCGCGGGCGAGTGGCTGCTGACATCGCTCGGGGCTGCCCGGTCGCGACTCGAACCGGCGGAGGCCGAGCGGATCGACCGCGCGCTCGACGCGCTCGAGTCCATTGCCCGCGGCGAGCCGATCGACGTCGCCGCGTTTTTCCCGGATCTGGTTGATCGCGAACCGGGACGGCCGGCGTCGCTGCGGGGCCCGTCGTGAGCTGCGCACGGCAGCGGTCGCGGACACTGTGCGCGGCGGCGCAGAGGCGCCTCAACACGGCCGGTCCGCCGGTGCCACCGGTCTTGGGCGGCGATGCAACCGGGCAACTGACGGCGCGGCCCGCGTGAAGACGTCGCCGAGTCCGATGCTCGCCCTCCGCCCGGCCTCGCAGGTGCCGGCGGAGGCACTCGAGTTCGGCCACCTGCCCGCGATGATGACGGCGTTGCAGACGCCGCTGCAGCCGGTGGCTGCAAGCGCCGCGGCGCTGGTCGAGGCGCAAGGCTTTCTCGCCGAGCTTCATGCCGCAGCGCAGCGTCATGCCTTCGGCGGCAACGAACTCCTGTACCGCGACCTAGTGACGCTCAATTCGCAGGCGCAGGCGCTCGTCACTGAGACGCTCGGCGCAGGCGAGGTGAGCGCGATCGTGGAGCAGCCGGCCGTGCGCCTGCAGGAGACGGGCTTCCCGGGCTTCTGGCGCGTCCGCAGCTTCGATGCGCATGGCGCGCTCGTCGCCGACGGTATCGAGGTCGCGCCCGTGCCCGCCGTGATCCCGGAAGCGGCGCTGCGCGGTTCGAGCTGCCGGCTGCGCGCCAAGACCGCGGGCCCCGAAGTCCGCACCGGGCCGGCGCTGCTGACCGAGCTGCTCGCCGCCAGCGAGCGTGCCGACCGGGCGCCGACGCACGTTATCAACCTGACGCTGCTGCCGGTGAGCCGGGACGACATCAGCTGGCTGGTCGCAGCGCTCCAGATCGGGCCTGTCACGCTGCTCTCGCGCGGCTGCGGCAACTGCCGGATCGTCAGCACCCGGCTGCGTCACACCTGGTGGGTGCAGTACTTCAACAGCGTGAACAACCTGATCCTGAACACGATCGAGGTGACGCCGGTGCCCGAGGCGGCGCTGGCCGCGCCCGTTGACTTCGCCGACTCGCTGGACGGGCTCGGCGAATGGCTCGCGACGCTCGAGTGACCATGAACCTGCTGCCCGGATCCGCGAACGCAGAGCTCGGGGTGTCCGCCGGCACCCACTCCACGTGCGGCGTCTGCTGGTGGGTCAGCGAGCCTTTGCTCGGCGACCCGGTTGCCGGGATCCGCCTGGGCACGCCAGTCACATCACTCCCGGTGCAATGGCGCCGCCCCGAGCGCGCTGCGCCGACGGCGCCGCGCATGGCCGTCGCCGGATGAGCGCCATGACACCGATTGCGGCGTCGCGTCCGGCCGAGGAACTCGCGCTCGAGCGCGTGTTCGAGGAGGTGCGCACGACCCGGATGGCGGCGGTGCCGATCCTGAACGCGCGATTGCGCGTCGAGGCGGTCGGCTTTCGCGAGTGGCGCGGTGCGCGCGTCGGCGCGCTCGTGACCCCGTGGTCGGTCAACCTGGTGATCGTCGCGGCACCCGGCCAGGCGCTTGCGAGCCTGCGGACCGGGGTGGCCGAGTGCTGGAGCTTTCCGTCGGGGGATTACGAGTTCTACGGCCACGCGGAGCCGAGCATCGGACAGTACCGGCAGTGTTCGCTGGTCTCGCCGGTGCTCGAATTCAGCAGCCACGCGGATGCCGTGGCCGCCGCCCGCGCCGCGCTCGATGCCCTGTTCACGCCTGCAGAGCCACGCCGCGTGTCGCGGCGTGGCCTCCTCACCGGGGCCTGACATGGCGGTCCTCGACCTCACCGTTGGCTGGCGCTCAGGGGTCATCGCCGACATCAGCGTGCACGACGAGCGCCCGCAGCCGAGCCGCGTGCTCGTCGGCTCAACGCCAGCCGTGGCGCTCGCGATGCTCGGCCGGCTGTACGCCGTGTGTGGCCGCGCACAGCGCGCCTGCGCTGAACTCGCGCTCGCCGCGGCGGGCGGATTGCCGCTACCTGGCGCGCGGCGGGCACAGCTCGCGCGCGTCGTCGGTTGTGAGGCCGTGCAGGAGCACCTGTGGCGCCTGATGCTCGACTGGCCGGTCAAACTCGGACTGTCGCCGCTGACGGAGCTCTTCAAGCGCTGGTACGGGTCGATAGGAGCGGGCGAGCCGGGCTGGGCTGCCGCGTTGCTCGAGGAGCTGGCCGATCGCGGTCTCGGAGTGCCGCTCGCGCAGCTGTCCGACTGGCGCTCGCTGGCACTGTTCGACCAGTGGTCGAACTCGAGCCCGGCCGCGCTCGCAACACTCTTTCAGCGCCTGCACCAGGCCGGCGTCGCGCAGTGCCCGAGCGTCGACGAGCCCTGCGATGGGACGCTGGCGGCAGAGTGCGCCTGCACGCTTGCCGGTTACGCGGAGCATCCGTGGCTCGCGGCGCTCGCCGCGCAAGGGCGGTGGCTCGAGGCACACGTCGGGGCTCGGCTGGTCGGAGCCGTCGCGCTTGCGACCGCGCTCGCGGCCGATGCCGGTGTGCCGATCGACATGGACGCCGAGGCGCCGGCGCCCGGGCGCGGCCTCGCCATCGTGACGACGGCGCGCGGCATCCTGGCGCACGACCTCACGCTGGTCGCAGGGCGCATCGCGGCGTATGCGATCAGGACTCCGACCGACTGCAATTTCGCGCCAGACGGCGCGTTCGTTCGCCGGGTCGTGGGCCGGCGCGCGCCAACCGCGGAGGCGGCCCGGCGTTGCGCGGACCTGTGGGCTCTGGCGCTCGATCCGTGCGTCTCGTATGCGGTGCTGCCGCAGATGGAGGGCAGCCATGCATGAGATGTCGCTTGCCGCAAGCGTCCGCGAGATCGTCGAAGACGCCGCCCGCGCGCACGGAGCCGGGCACGTGCGCGTCGTGCGCTTGAGGATCGGCGCGCTCTCGGCGGTCGAGCCGGACGCGCTCAGGTTCTGCTTCGACGTCGTGATGAAGGGCAGCCGGGCGGAGACGGCGCGCCTTGAGATTGAGACCGTGCCGGGGAGCGGCTGGTGCTGGGACTGCGCGCGCGCGGTCACGCTCGCCTCGGTCGATGCGCCGTGTCCGGCCTGCGGCGGTCGTCGGCTGCAGGTGACGGGCGGTACCGAGATGCGGGTACACGAACTCGACCTCGACGTGCCACAGGAGGGCGAAACATGTGCGTGACATGCGGCTGTCAGGCCCCGCAGGACCATTCCCACGACCATGACCACGCTCATGACCATGACCATGATCATGACCACGATCATAACCACGCCGGTGAGCGAAGCCACGAGCACGGTCGCGAGGTGGGCCCGGACCCCGCGCGCGGCTTCGGCGTGTTCCGTCCGACGGTGACCCGCACGGTCAGCGTCGAACAGGATCTGCTCGCCAAGAACGACCGGTTTGCGGCGCTCAACCGCCAGCGTTTCGCGGCCGAAGGCGTGCTGGCACTCAATCTGGTATCGAGCCCCGGGTCCGGCAAGACGACCTTGCTGGTGCACACGCTCGAGGCGCTGCGTGATCGAACCCCGGTCGCGGTGGTCGAGGGGGATCAGCAGACCCGGCTCGATGCTGACCGGATCGCCGCGACCGGTGCCCCGGTCGTGCAACTGAACACCGGCAAAGGGTGCCATCTGGATGCCCACCAGGTGGGGCACGCGCTCGCCGCGCTGCCGTTGCCGGCCGGTGGAGTGCTGTTCATCGAGAATGTCGGCAACCTCGTCTGCCCGGCAGCATTCGATCTTGGCGAGGCCCACAAGGTGGTCATGCTGTCAGTGACGGAGGGCGAGGACAAGCCGCTCAAGTACCCAGACATGTTTCGCGCGGCCGACCTGTGCCTGATCACGAAGATCGACCTGCTTCCGTACGTGCCGTTCGACGTCGGCCGCGCGATGCGCCACGCCCGGGAGATTAACCCGGGCCTGCACTGCCTGGCCCTGTCGGTCGTGTCGGGCGTGGGTTGCGATGAGTGGCTCGCCTGGCTCGAGCGGGAACTCGCCGGCCGGGCCCCGCGCAGGCAGCCGGCGGCGCTCGCCGGTGGAGTCACGGCATGAGTCAGGGGCCCGCTCCAATTCGCGATCCGCGCAGCGGCACGCCGCTGGTGCGGCGACGGATCCGCGTGCGTGGCGTCGTGCAGGGTGTTGGCTTCCGTCCGTTCGTGTTCCGCGTCGCGACCGAGCTCGGACTCGCGGGCTCGGTGTGCAATGACGGCGCCGGGGTTGCGATCGACGCGCAGGGCGCATCGCCATCGCTGCGTGAGCTCACCGTCCGCCTCGAGCGGGAGCCGCCGCCGCTCGCGCGCGTCGATGCGATCGAGATCGAGGATTGCGCGCCGGAACCGGGTCGCACCGGTTTTGCCGTGACCGTGAGTCGCGGGAGCCGCGCGACCACTGCTATCGGCCATGACACCGCGACGTGCCCGAAATGTCTCGCCGAGCTGTTCGAACCGGGCGACCGTCGCCACCGCTATGCCTTCACGAACTGCACCGAGTGCGGCCCGCGCTATACCGTCACCCGTTCGCTGCCGTACGACCGCGTGGCCACGAGCCTCGCGCCTTTTCCGCTGTGCGCGGCGTGCGAGGCCGAGTACGTTGCGCCTGGCAACCGACGCTTTCACGCCGAGGCGACCGCCTGCCCAGAGTGCGGGCCGCGCCTGACGCTCGTTGGCGGTGCTGGCATCGAGGACCCGATCGCCGCGACCCTGTCCGCGCTGCGCGGCGGCGCCATCGTCGCGATCAAGGGGCTCGGTGGTTACCACCTGGCGTGCGACGCCCGGTCGCCTGCCGCGGTCGCACGGCTGCGCGCGCGCAAGGCCCGCGAGGAGCAGCCACTTGCGATCATGGCGGCGAACACGGCCTCGCTCGCGCCATTGGTGGCGCTCGGCCCGGACGAGCAGGCGCTGCTCGAGTCGGCCGAGCGGCCGATCGTGCTCGTGCGCCGGCGCCCGGATCAGCGCGATGCTCTGCCGGGCATCGCCGACGGGTGCGAGCAGCTCGGCGTGATGCTGCCCTATACGCCGATTCAGTTTCTGCTGTGGCACGAGGCCGCCGGCCGCCCGCGCGGCACGCGCTGGCTGACGCAGCCGCAGCCGCTGCTGCTCGTGATGACGAGCGCGAACCCGCACGGCGAGCCGCTCGTGACCGCCGATGCGGACGCGCTCGACCGGCTCAGCGGCATCGCCGACGCCTGGCTGGTCCACGACCGGGCGATCGTCACGCGCTGCGACGACAGCGTGATGCGCGTGCGCGGCGGACGCGGTCGCTACGTGCGGCGCGCCCGCGGTGCCGCTCCGCGGGCGGTGGCACTCGGCAGCGCCGGGCCCGTGGTGCTCGGTCTCGGCGGCTATTACAAGGTCACGGCCTGTGTCACGCGCGGGGCCGAGGCTTTCCTGACGCCGCACATCGGCGACCTCGACCTCGCCGCGACGCGCCGGGCGCTGGATGCGGCGGTCGAGCACCTGTTGCGGCTCACCGACGTGCGGCCCGCCGTGGTTGCACACGACCTGCACCCGGACTTCTACGGCGGACGGCTCGCCGCCCGCCTGGCGGCCGGCTGGCAGGTGCCGCTGGTTGCAGTCCAGCACCACCATGCGCACGTCGCCGCGGTGCTCGCCGAGCATCGCCTCGAGGGACCAGTGCTCGGACTCGCGCTTGATGGCATCGGCTTCGGGACCGACGGCGGCGCCTGGGGTGGCGAACTGCTATGCGTGGACGGCGCGGATGCGACACGGCTGGGGCACCTGCGAACGCTGCCATTGGTCGGCGGCGACCGGGCCGCACGCGAGCCGTGGCGAATGGCCGCGGCGGTGCTGCATGCGCTCGGTCGCGGCACGGAGGTCGCGACGCGTTTCGCCGCCCAGCCCACGGCGCGCCTGGTGATCCAGGTCCTCGAGCGGGAGGGCGTGGCGCCACGGACCTCGAGCCTCGGCCGCTGGTTCGACGCCGCGGCCGGCCTGCTCGGCCTCAAGGCAGTCACCTCCTTCGAGGGTCAGGCCGCGATGCTGCTCGAAGGCTTGGCCGCACGCGCGACGCCGCGACCGACCGGGCACGTGCACTCAATAGACAACGGCGTCCTCGACCTGCTGCCGCTGCTTGTACCGCTCGCCGACGCGACCGATGCTGCCCAGGCGGCCGCCGATTTCCACGCCGGCCTCGCAGTTGCGCTCGCCGACTGGGTGGAGGGCGCCGCCGCCGCCACCGGCATCACGACCGTGGCCTGTGGCGGCGGCTGCTTCCAGAATGACTTGCTGTCGCGCGCGTTGCGCCGCGAACTCGAGGCCCGCGCGCTCGGCATGCTCGAGGCCGAGGCCGTGCCGCCGAATGACGGCGCAATCAGCCTCGGTCAGTGTTGGGTCGCGCAGCGAACCCGGAGGTAGCCCCATGTGTCTGGCCGTGCCCGCCCGAATTTTGCGCCTCGAAGCCGGCGACATGGCGCTGGTGGACGTCGGCGGCGTGCGCAAGCAGGTCTCGGTGGCGCTGGTGGACGGGCTCGTGCCTGACGAATACGTGATCGTCCACGTCGGTTACGCGCTCGCGCGGATCGACCCGGCCGCCGCCGCGGCAACCCTGGTGGCAATGGCCGCGGCGGGCATCAATGCCGGAGCGCTGGTATGAAGTACGTCGATGAATTCCGCGACGGCAACATCGCCAGCGGTCTCGCGGCGGCCATCGCCCGCGAGGCGAATCCGGCTCGACGCTACCAGTTCATGGAATTTTGCGGCGGGCACACGCACGCCATCTCACGCCACGGCGTCGCCGACCTGCTGCCACCCAACGTGCGCATGATTCACGGACCCGGCTGCCCGGTGTGCGTGCTGCCAATCGGGCGGGTCGACCTCGCGATCAACCTGGCGCTCGAGCGCGGGGTCGTACTCTGCAGCTACGGCGACACGCTGCGGGTGCCGGCGTCGAACGGACGCTCGCTGCTCAAGGCCAAGGCCGAGGGCGCCGATGTGCGGATGGTCTACTCGGCAGCGGATGCGCTCAAGATCGCGCGCGCGACGCTCGCGCGCGAGGTCGTATTCTTCGCGATCGGCTTCGAGACGACGACGCCGCCGACTGCGCTCGTGCTGCGCGAGGCGCGGTCTTCGGCCGTTGCGAACTTCAGCGTGCTGTGCAACCACGTGCTGACGCCGGCCGCGATCGTCAACATCCTCGAGTCACCCGAGGTGCGCACGCTGGGCACGGTGCCGCTCGACGGCTTCGTCGGACCCGCGCACGTCAGTACCGTCATCGGCACCGAGCCATACGAGTTCTTCGCGCAGGAGTACCGCAAGCCGGTGGTCATCACCGGCTTCGAGCCGCTCGACGTGCTGCAGGCAATCCTGATGCTGGTCCGCCAGGTCAACGAGGGCCGTACCGAGGTCGAGAACCAGTTCAGCCGGGTGGTCAGCCGCGAGGGTAACGTCAAGGCCCAGGCCCTGGTCGCGGAGGTGTTCGAACTGCGGCGGGCATTCGAGTGGCGCGGACTCGGCACGGTTCCGTACAGCGCGCTGGCGATTCGCGCCGAGTTCGCAGCGTTCGACGCCGAGCGCCGTTTCGGCCTCCAGTACCGGGCCGTGCCCGACAACAAGGCGTGCGAATGCGGGGCGATCCTGCGCGGCGTGAAGCGGCCGATCGAGTGCAAGCTGTTCGGAACCGCCTGCACGCCGGAGACGCCGATGGGCTCGTGCATGGTGTCCTCGGAGGGCGCCTGTGCGGCGCATTACTCTTACGGCCGGTTCCGCGACCGTGCGCCGGTGACGCCGGCGGCGACTCCGGCGGCGGTGAACGCATGAACGCCGCGATGCGACGCGAGTACCATCGACCGCTCGACTTCAAGCGCGGCCGGGTCGACCTCGCCCACGGCGCCGGGGGGCGTGCCACCGCCCAGCTGGTCGAGGACCTGTTCCTCAGGGCCTTCGACAACGAATGGCTGCGTCCGCTCAACGATGCCGCGGCGCTGCCCATACCGCCGGGCCGCCTCGTGATGGCCACCGACAGCCACGTGGTCTCGCCGATCTTCTTCCCGGGCGGCGACATCGGCTCGCTTGCGGTGCACGGCACGATCAACGACGTCGCGATGGCCGGTGCCATGCCGCTGTACCTCGCGGCCGGCTTCGTGCTCGAGGAAGGCTTTCCGCTCGCAGACCTGCAGCGGGTCGTCGCATCGATGGCGGCCGCCGCGAAATCCGCCGGCGTACCGGTCGTGACCGGCGATACCAAGGTCGTCGAGCGCGGCAAAGGCGACGGCGTGTACATCACGACGACCGGCGTCGGCGTGGTCGCCGCCGGGATCGAGCTTGGTGGCGCCAACGCGCGCGTGGGAGATGCGGTGTTCGTGTCCGGCACCATCGGCGACCACGGCGTCGCGATCATGTCCAAGCGCGAGAATCTCGAATTCGAAACCGAAATCCTCTCCGACAGCGCGCCGCTGCACCGCCTGGTGGCGACGCTGCTGGCGGCCTGCCCGCGCATCCGCGTGCTGCGCGATCCGACCCGCGGCGGGCTGGCGACCACGCTGAACGAGATTGCACGCCAGTCCGGCGTCGGGATGTCGCTGGAGGAGCGGGCCATCCCGGTGGCGTCTGGCGTCGCCGCCGCCTGCGAGCTCCTCGGGCTCGATCCACTGTACGTGGCCAACGAAGGCAAGCTCATCGCGATCGTGCCGGCGTCGGATGCGGAAGCGGTCCTTGCGGCGTTCCGGGCACATCCGCTCGGCCGGCAGGCGGCGCTGATCGGCCGCGTCACGCACGACCCCGATCAGTTTGTGCAGATGACCACGACACTCGGCGGCCGCCGCGTCGTCGACTGGCTCACGGGCGACCAGCTGCCGCGCATCTGCTGAGGAGGCAGCGTGCGTATCTTGCTGCTTGCGCACTCGTTCAACAGCCTGACGCAACGCCTGTGGTGCGAGCTCGTCGAGCGTGGCCATACACTCAGCCTCGAGCTGGATATCTCCGACGAGGTCACGCGCGAGGCGGTGGCGCTGCACGCGCCCGAGCTGGTGATCGCGCCGTTCCTGAAGCGCGCCATTCCGGCGGACGTCTGGCGCCGGGTACCGTGCCTGATCGTGCACCCGGGAATCCCGGGCGACCGCGGGCCGGCGGCGCTTGATTGGGCGATTCTCGAGGGCCACAGCCGCTGGGGCGTCAGCGTGCTCGAGGCCAGCGCGGAATTCGATGCGGGCGATGTCTGGGCGTCGACGTCGTTTTCGCTGCGGACCGCCTCAAAGGCGAGCCTGTATCGCGACGAGGTCGCGGACGGAGCCGTGCGCGCCGTGCTCGAGGCCATCGAGCGGCGCGCAGCCGGCGCCGCACCGACGCCGCTCGGGGCGCTCGATCCGGCGCGGGCCGGGCGCTTGCACCCGCCGCTCACCCAGCGCGACCGCCGGATCGACTGGCACGCGGACTCGACGGCCGTCGCGCTCGCCAAGCTCCGGGCTGCGGACTCATCGCCCGGGGTGCTCGATGAGATCCTCGGCGTGCCGTGCTGCCTGTTCGACGCGCACCCGGCCCAGGCCATCGCAGGCGCCGCTCCGGGCGCGTGGCTGTCACGGCACCGGGGCGTGCTGCTGCGCGCGACGGTTGATGGAGCGGTAGCGATCGGGCATGCGCGCCGCGCCGCCGAGGAGGCCTTCAAGCTGCCGGCGCTCGCAGCCTGCCCGGAGGCGGCAGTGCTGCCAGTGGCGACCGGAGTGGCCCCGATCGAGGAGATCGGCTACACCGAAGTCGCGGGCGTCGGCTTGCTGAGTTTTGAGTTCTACAACGGTGCGATGGGCACCGAGCAGTGCGAGCGGCTCGCCGCCGCGCTCGATCTGGCGGCCCGCCGGCCGACGCGCGTGCTCGTGCTGTGCGGTGGCCGCGATTTCTGGTCGAACGGCATTCACCTCAATCTCATCGAGGCCGCGGCGAGCGCCGCGGACGAGTCGTGGCGCAATATCCAGGCAATCGACGCCGTCGCCGAGCGGATCGTGCGCATGGACGGCAAGCTCACCGTCGCGGCGCTGCGCGGCAATGCCGGGGCGGGCGGCGCGTTCCTCGCGCTCGCAGCCGACCATGTCTGGATGCGCCCAGGCATCGTTCTCAACTTCCATTACCGCAACATGGGCAACCTGTACGGGTCGGAGCTGTGGACCTATACGCTGCCCCGGCGGATCGGGGACGCCGCGGCCCGGCGCATGCTCGACGAGCGCCAGCCGCTGCTAGGCCGCCAGGCCGTGGCCGTCGGCCTCGGCGATGCCGCCTTCGGGCGCGACGCGGACGAGTTCGAGAGGGAGGTGCGCGAGCGGGCGCAGGCGCTCGCCACGAGCAGCACGCTCGCGGCGGATCTCGACGCCAAGCGGGCGCGGCGCGCGGCCGACGAGTTGCGCAAGCCCCTCGCACGCTACCGGGCCGAGGAGCTCGAGCGGATGCGGCGCAGCTTCTATGGCTTCGATACCAGCTATCACGTCGCGCGGCACCGATTCGTGCACAAGGCGCCGCACAGCTGGACACCGCGCCACCTCGCGCGTCATCGGCTGGTGCGGGCAGCGACGTAGCGCCGCCCCGGCGAGTCCCCGCGAGCGTCACTCGTGGTGGTGGTGCCCGCCCGCTCCGTGCACGTGCCCGTGCGCCAGTTCCTCGGCGGTGGCGGCGCGCACCTCGGCGATCTGGATGTCGAAGTTCAGCGTCTGGCCGGCCAGCGGGTGGTTGCCGTCGACGGTCACCATGTCGCCCACGACGCGGGTAACGACCACCTGTCGTACTCCCTGCTCGGTCTGTGCGGTGAAGCGCATGCCCGCCTTGATCTCACCGACCCCCTGGAAGGCGCGCTTCGGAACCTGCTCGACCAGACGCGCATCGCGGCTGCCATAGGCCTTCTCCGCGGGCACCACGACCGCCAGCCTGTCGCCCGCGGCCTTGCCCTCGAGGGCCTCCTCTAGGCCATTGATGATGCTGCCGCCGCCGTGTATGTAGGCGAGCGGCTCACCCCCGGCCGAGCTGTCCAATACCTCACCGACGTCATTGGTGAGCGTGTAGTGGATGACGACGACGGCGTCGCGGGTGACCTGCATGTCGAGTCCTCGAGGAACGCGGGTCCTCAGTCTAGCGCGGCGAACTGCGCCGGTAGGCAGTTTTGGGCGCGCGCGGCACAATGACCGCCGGAGGTGCCCGATGGGCTTTCGAACGACCGATCTGTTGGACGCGCACCCGGAACTCGAAGCCTGCTCGGCGGGACTCACGCATTTCGGGGGGCTGCGTCGGTTTTCGGGCCGTGCGGTAACGCTGCGATGCGCCGAGGACAACTCCCTGCTGCGCGAACTGGTGCGCACCGCCGGGGCGGGCCGCGTGTTCGTGGTCGACGGCGGCGGGTCGCGCCGCTGCGCGCTGGTCGGGGACGCGCTGGCGGGGGCCGCTCACGCGCACGGCTGGGCCGGCTTCATCGTCGCCGGCTGCGTGCGCGATTCGACTGCGCTGGCGGCGGTGCCGATTGGCGTCATGGCGCAGGGCGTCCAGCCACGCCGCAGCGACAAGCATGGCCAGGGCGTGCGCGACCTGCCGATCGAAATCCTCGGTGCCCGAGTGCGGCCGGGCGACTTCGTCTACGCGGACGAGGACGGTGTCGTGTTTTCGCGGGAGCCGCTGACGGCCTGAGCCGGCGCGGCCGGGGCTCGCCGGTTGTGGCGCGCAGCGCACCCGTGCCGGCCACCGGCAGCGCGTTCACGGCAGCGGCACAGCCGGATCACAACGCCGGTCCTCAGCCGTGCGGCCGGTTATCCACCAGCTGCTTGACGACCGATGGATCAGCGAGCGTCGAGGTGTCGCCGAGCTGGTCGGCCTCGTTGGCCGCGATCTTCCGCAAAATGCGCCGCATGATCTTGCCGCTTCGCGTCTTCGGCAGTCCGGGCGCCCACTGGATCACGTCCGGCGAGGCGATCGCGCCGATCTGCTCGCGTACCGTCTGTTTCAGTTCCAGGATCAGTTTGTCCGACGGCTCGAACCCGGCCTTCAGCGTCACGTAGGCATAGATGCCCTGCCCCTTGATGTCGTGCGGGTAGCCGACGACGGCGGCCTCGGCGACCGCATGGTGCGCGACCAGCGCACTCTCGACCTCCGCGGTGCCCAGCCGATGGCCCGAGACGTTGATCACATCGTCGACCCGGCCAGTGATCCAGTAGAACCCGTCCTCGTCGCGCCGCGCACCGTCGCCGGTGAAGTACGTGCCCGGGTAGGTCCGGAAGTAGGTGTCGATGAACCGCTGGTGATCGCCATAGACGGTGCGCATTTGGCCCGGCCACGAATCGAGCAGCACCAAGTTCCCCTCGCAGGGGCCATCGAGCTGCTTGCCGCTGCTGTCGACGATTGCCGGTTGGACCCCGAAGAACGGCAGGGTCGCGGAGCCCGGCTTCAAGCGCATCGCGCCCGCGAGCGGTGTGATCAGGATGCCGCCGGTCTCGGTCTGCCACCAGGTGTCCACGATCGGGCAGCGGCGCTCGCCAACGACCCGGTGATACCACTCCCACGCCTCGGGATTGATCGGCTCGCCGACCGTGCCGAGCAGCCGCAGGCTTTTGCGGGAGTGTTTCCCGACCCAGCCCTCGCCCTCGCGCATCAGCGCGCGGATCGCGGTCGGGGCGGTGTAGAAAATCGTGACTCCGTGGCGGTCGACCACGTCCCAGAAGCGGCCCGGGTCGGGCCAGTTGGGCACGCCTTCGAACATCAGCGACGTGGCACCCGCGGCGAGCGGGCCGTAGACAACGTAGCTGTGCCCTGTGACCCAGCCGACGTCGGCCGTGCACCAGAACAGGTCGCCGTCGTGGTAGTCAAATACGGTCTCGAAGCTATAGCTCGCATACACGAGGTACCCGCCGCCGGTGTGCAGCACGCCCTTCGGTTTGCCGGTGGAGCCTGAGGTGTACAGGATGAACAGCGGGTCCTCGGCGCCGACCGCGACCGGCGCGCACACCGGGCTCGCCGCAGCGAGCAAGCTGTGGTACCAGAGGTCGCGGCCTTCGTGCCAGGCAATCGCATCGCCGGTGCGCTTGACGACGATGACCTTCTCGACGCTCGCCAATGAGTGATGCGCGAGAGCGGTGTCGACGTTCGCCTTGAGCGGCACCTTGCGTCCGCCGCGCAGCCCTTCGTCGGCCGTAATCACGAGCGTCGAGCCGCAGTCCAGGATGCGGCTGGCGAGCGATTCCGGCGAGAAGCCCCCGAACACGACCGAGTGCACGGCCCCAAGCCGCGCGCAGGCAAGCATCGCGACGGCCGCCTCCGGAATCATCGGCAGGTAGATCGTGATGCGGTCGCCCTTGGTGACGCCAAGGCTCTTGAGCGCGTTGGCGAACCTGCAGACGTCGGCGTGCAGCTCGCGGTAGCTGACGCGGCGGCTGTCCTTCGGGTTGTCACCCTCCCACAGGATGGCAGTTTGATCGCCACGGCGCGCCAGGTGCCGGTCGAGGCAGTTGGCGCTGACGTTGAGTACACCGTCGGCGTACCAGCGAATCCGGAAGTCCTCGAGCCGGAAGGACACATCCCTGACTTGCGTATAGGGCTTCAGCCAGTCGATGCGCCGGCCGATCTCGCCCCAGAAGCCGTTTGGATCGTTGATGCTGCGGGCGTAGTCGGCGGCGTAGCGCTTGGCATCGACACGAGCCGTTCGCGCAAACCCGGCCGGCACTTCATAGATCTGGTTCATCGGTTCCGTCCCCCCAAAGGGCGCATCGCCACCCCGGCGCCCATGCGCCGTGCTGACGTCCGGCCCGGCTTGTAGAATCGCGATTGCGTGTCCGAGCCCTGACCTTCGTACGGATCATCGCCTACGACCGACGGCGCGCCCTACGTGGGGCCCGCGGCACCGGCCCCGCGCAGGGATCGTTCCCGAAAACGACACGAAGCTCAAGCCGCATTGATACCGATCGACGCGACCGATTCGATCGCACCGCGGGCAGAGTCTGCCACGTATCCGAGCACGCGCCGCCGCCCGGGTCAGCCGGCGAGCCCCACACGCCGACGCCGCCCGGACGGCGGTGATCGAGCACCGCGGTGGCTGTGCCTGCCCGGTCGGCAGTACCGGACCCCGGCGGGCCGCCGTCCCCCTACGGGTTTACCCTTAACAAAGCATGGCCGCGGGCAGGGTAGATTCCAGCCGGATCGTGGTTATGCTCTACTAGTCGTAGGGGACCATCGAGGTGTGGGCCGAGCGCATCGGCATGCGAAGCGGCCAACCGGGGCCGCCGAGCCCGGCGCGCCGACCGGGGTGGAGTTCAGGGCACCCCCCGTTTCCCACCGACAAATCGACCAACATCGTCTGAAGGGGGGATACATGGCGACTACAAACTCGATCGACTGGAGTGCGGTCATCGCCGATCCGCGCTTCGAGCAGCTGCACCGGCGCAAGACGGCGTTCCTGTGGGGGCTGATGGCGTTCTCGACCGTCTATTACTTCCTGCTCCCGATCGGCGCGGCGTACTTCCAGGACTGGTACAAGATCAAGGTCTGGGGCGTGGTGAATGTCGGATTGCTGTTCGCGCTGAGCGAGTTCGTGGTCGCCTGGGGGATCGCGATCTATTACTCGCACGTCGCCAACAAAGAGTTCGACAGCGTTGCCGCCGAGATCGCTGCCGACTTTACAAAACGTGCCGGGGGCTGAGCCATGACCATCAAAACTGTCAGAGGCGGCGCGCTCGCAGCCGCCGGCGCACTTGCGCTCATGGCCGTGCCGGCGTACGCCGACACGAGTGCCGCGGGTCGGTATCGCTGGGTCACCTTTGCGGTGTTTGCCGCGATCATCGCCCTCACGATGTACATCACCTACGTCGCGGCCAAGCGCGTGAAGTCGGCGTCCGACTTCTATACGGCGGGCGGGGGCATCTCCGGCCTGCAGAACGGCTGGGCGATCGCCGGCGATTACCTGTCGGCCGCCTCGTTCCTCGGTATCGCCGGGCTGATCTCGCTGTATGGCTACGACGGGTTCATGTACTCGGTCGGCTGGCTCGTCGCCTACATCACGGTCCTGCTGCTGATCGCCGAGCCGTGCCGCAACATCGGCAAGTACACGCTGTCCGACATCCTTGCGTATCGCAATGATCCGAAGAAAACGCGCGTGGTCGGCGCGCTGTCGGTGATCACGGTCTCGACGTTCTACCTGACCGCGCAGATGGTCGGCGCCGGCGTGCTCATCAAGACGCTGATCGGCCTCGACTACGAGGTGTCGGTGATCGCGGTCGGCGTGCTGATGCTGAGCTACGTGCTGTTCGGCGGCATGGTCGCGACCACCTGGGTGCAGGTCATCAAGGCGATACTGCTGGTGTCTGCCTCGATCCTCATCGTGATGCTGGTGTGGACGCCGTACGGGTTCTCGCTGCCGGCGTTCATGCAGGACGTCGTGTCCGATCCGAAGGTTCAGGCGCGAGTCGCGACGCTGCTCGGTGATCCCGCCAAGAATATGTCGGCGGCCGAGCTCGGCCAGCGCTTCCTGGAGCCCGGCCTATATTTGAAGGCGCCGATCGACCAGATCTCGCTGGGCATGGCGCTGGTGTTCGGCACGGCGGGCATGCCGCACATCCTGATGCGGTTCTTCACCGTGCCGACCGCACAGCAGGCGCGCAAGTCCGTGGTGTGGGCGATGGCGATCATCGGCGGCTTCTACGTACTGACGCTGTTCCTCGGCTTCGGCGCCGCCCGGTTCGTCGGTCCCGCTAATATCGTGGCGGTCGACGCCGGCGGCAACATGGCGGGCCCGCTGCTCGCGCAGTACATCGGCGGCGGAGCCGATTCGTTCTTCGGCAACTTCATGCTGGCGTTCGTCTCGGCAGTGGCCTTCGCGACCATCGTCGCGGTGGTCGCCGGACTGGTGCTCGCGGCGGCTTCGGCGATGGCGCACGACCTGTGGGTCGGTGTGGTGCACGGCGGCGAGACCGTGGCGCCGCAGCAGCAGGTGCGCGCGGCGCGCATCGCGACCGTGATCGTCGGCGCGATGGCGATTACCATCGGCATCGCCGCCAAGGGCCAGAACGTCGCGGTGCTGGTCGCGCTCGCGTTCGCGGTCGCTGCCAGCGCGAACTTCCCGTGCGTGCTGCTGACGCTGTACTGGAAGCGGTGCAATACCACGGGGGTCGTCTGCGGCATGATCGTCGGCACGCTGCTCGCGGTCGGGCTGACGCTGGTGTCGCCGAACCTGACGTATCCGAAGGCCATTCGCGCTGCATCTCACAAGGTCCTGGACGCCGAGCCGGCGAAGCGCGAAGCCATCGCGGCGGCGGTTGCCTCGGGCGATGCGGCCAAGGCGGCCAAGGCCGCCAAGGATGCGGCGGCGCTCGACAAGGCGATCAGCAAGGCCAAGGCCGACATGGCCAAGGTTGAGGGGCAGGAGACCTCGTTCATGGGTCTCGAAAAGCCGCTGATCGAGCTCAAGAACCCCGGGCTGTACTCGATCCCGCTCGGCTTCCTGACCGTGATCCTCGGCTCGCTGCTCGGGCGCGACAAGCGCTCGGAGGCCATGTGGGACGAGGTGTATGCACGGCAGAACACGGGCCTGCTGGTCTCGAAACCGACAGCTCACTGACTAGCGGACTGACGCGCGCGGCGGGCCATTCCGGCCCGCCGCCCCGGCGGCCGCGACCGCGGGGGCGGCTGCTGCGAGTATGGCGGCACCGGCACTGATCGTTGAGGCGACGACCCGCTTCCTGCGGGCGCACGAACCTTTCGCGCGGATGGCCCGGCGCGACCTCGAGTTCTTCGCCGAGCGCGCCCGCCTGGCGTACTTCGCCACCGGCAGCGTGATCGTCGACGCCGCCAACGGTGCGAACTGCCCGCTGTACGTGATCCAGCGGGGTCACGTGCGCAGCCACGATCCCGATGATCGTGTGCGCGAGACGATCCTCGGCCCCGGTGAGTGCTTCCCGCTGACCGCCGCGGTCACCGATACCGGCACCAGCGCCGCGTACGTGGCCGCGGAAGACGTGTTCTCATTCCAGCTGGCGCGCACCGACCTGCGCGCGCTCCGCGACGCCTCCGCTGAGTTCGCGGACTTCTGCACCCAGTCGCTGGCGAGCCTGGTGCGGCGCTCGCTCGGCCAGGCGCACCGCGAATTCAGCGGGCGCGCGCTCGACCAGCAGACATTGCTGCAGCCGGTGCACGCGCTCACGCGCCGATCTCCCGTCGCGTGCCGCGAGACGACGCCGATACGCGCCGCACTCGAGCAGATGGACCGCGCGGGCGTGGGCACCATCGCGATCGTCGACGCCGCCGGCCGGCCGGTCGGCATATTCACGCTGACCGATCTACTGGCGCGGGTCGTGCTGCCCGGCGTCACGCTCGACACCCCGATCGATGCGGCGATGACGCCTCGGCCCGGTGCGGTCGACGCGGAGACCACTGCACAGGAAGCGATGGCACTGATGGCGGCCAACCGCTACCACCAGCTCGTCATCACCCGTGGCGGCCTGTTCGCCGGCGTCGTGTCGGAGCGCGACCTGTTCGCCCTGCAGCGGGTCTCGATGCAGCACATCATGGAGGCGATCCGCGGCGCGGGCGACGTCGCCGGCCTCAGGCAGGCGGCGACGGACATCGGAACGCTGACCGACAACCTCGTGGCCCAGGGGGCGGCCGCCGAACCGCTGACACGCACGGTTGCCTCGCTGCACGACGCACTGACGCACCGGCTGCTCGAGCTGCTGACGCCCGGGTTCGACCTCGCCGGGGTCGAGTGGTGCTGGCTGTCGCTCGGCAGCGAAGGCCGGCACGAACAGACCATCGTCTCGGACCAGGACAACGCTCTGGTGTTCGAGGCGGCCGGCACTGACCCCGAGTCCCGCCGCGTGCGCCTGCTCCCCTTTGCCCGCGCCGCCAACGACTCGCTGGTCGCGATTGGCGTGCCGCTGTGCCCAGGTAACATCATGGCGAGCAATCCGGCGTTGTGCCTGAGCGTCGATGAATGGCGGGTCCGCTTCGCCGGCTGGATCCGCGAGCCCGCGCCCGAGGCGCTACTGGCGGCGAACATCTTCTTCGACTTCCGCGCCCTGGCCGGCCGCAGCGCGCTGGCCGATGAGCTGCGTGGCTGGCTGTTGGCCATGACGCCCGAGAGTCGGCTGTTCCTGAGGCTGCTGGCGACGAACGCGCTGCAGGCCGAGCCGCCGCTCGGCGTCGTGCGCGGTTTTCGGACCGATGATGAGGGACCGCATGCCGGCACGCTCGATCTGAAGACGCACGGCACGCGGATTTTCGTCGACGCGGCGCGAGCGTTCGCGCTCGCCTTCGGCGTGGCCGAGACCAGCACCGCGGGCCGCCTCAGGCTCGCCGGCCGGCGCCTCGGCATGGAGGAACGCGAGGGCGCGGCGATCGTCGAGGCGTTCCATTTCCTGCAGCTGCTGCGACTGCGCGTGCAGCGCGGTGCGGTCGCCGACCGGAACGGCGACGGCATGCCGGCGAGCCTGTCGACCGCCGTGGCCAATCGACTCGACCCGTATGCGCTCAACGAGCTCGACCAGAGGATGCTCAAGGAGTCGTTCCGCCAGGCGCGCGCGCTGCAAAGACTGCTCGAGCAGACGCTCGCGCCGTAGCGGTTCGCGACATGCGCCTGCCCTTCCAGGCTCGGCTCGAGCGGCAGCGGACCCGAGCGGCACTGCCCGAGGCGCTGCGTGCGCGGCTGGCGGCCCTGAAACGCGCGCGGGGCGGCTTTGCGGCCGGGCGGGCACTGCGCGCCGCACCGCTGGCGCTCGCGCGCTTCGTGGCGCTCGACGTCGAGACGACCGGGCCGAGGATGGATCGGGACCGCATCATCGCCATCGGGGCGGTCGCGGTGGCCGAACGATCGGTCGGGCATCGCGATGCATTCGCGGCCGTGTTGCGTCAGCGGCGCTCGAGTTCGGTCGACAACATTCTCGTGCACCGGATCGGCGGCCAGCAGCAGCTCGGCGGACAGGCCGGCGCCGAGGCGCTGGTCGAGCTGCTCGAGTTCATGGGGAGCGCGGTGGCGGTGGCGTTCAGGGCCGAGTTCGACGCCACGGTGCTGGCCCGGGAGCTCGAGCTCGAGCTCGGCGTACGTGTGCCGCGGCGGTTCGTTGACCTGGCAGTGCTGCTGCCGGCGCTGTTCCCCGGTACACAGAACGACACGCTCGAGGACTGGCTCGGGCATTTCTCGCTGCAGCCAATCGGGCGCCACGACGCCCTTGCCGATGCCTATATGAGTGCCCAGCTGTTCCTGATCGCGCTCGATACCGCTGAGCGGCGCGGGGCCCGCACCACCGGTGGCTTGATGTCCTTCGAGACGGCGCAGCGTTGGCTCGGTTGGCGACGTTAGCGCGCCGGCGTCCGCCACCTGCAGGCGGGAAGCGGTCGGTGTGCGGCTTTCTGGTGCATGTTCCGAGCGCTCCTCGCCAGCGCCGGAAGGGCGCAGCCAGACGGCGGTATCATGTCGGCCGGCCGTAGCGACTGGCATCGATCGACCATGACGCAACTTCTACGGCGGCCCGGTTGTCTATTGGCGGGGCCTCGGGCCCGGATCCAGGAGATATTGAGATGAGTCGACCGCAACGATGGGCCCCGCTGGCCGCGATGGTGTTGGTGGCGGCCGCGCTTGGCGCCTGTAGCCGCCATGTCGCTCACGACTCGGCCGGGCCGGTCGCCACCGCGCCGGCGCCGGTCGCGCAGCCGATGAGCCCGGGTACCGTCGCCGCCGCCGTCCAGGGACTGCCCGACTTCACCGAGCTCGTGGCCCGTGCGGGGCCCGCCGTCGTCAACGTCAGCGTCGTCGCGCGGGGCCGGCCGGCCAGCTTCGACGAGGATGCGCCGGATGATCCGCTGCACGATTTCCTGCGCCGCTTCGGCGCGCAACCGCGCGGCCAGCAGCCGCCGGCCCGCGGCGAAGGCTCCGGCTTCATCGTGGCGGCGGACGGCTACATCCTGACGAACGCGCACGTGGTCGCCGACGCGAGCGAGGTGACCGTGCGCCTCACTGACCGCCGCGAGTTCACCGCCAAGGTCATCGGCGCGGACCGCCGCACCGACGTTGCCGTAATCAAGATCGCCGGCAAGGATCTGCCGACGGTCAGGATCGGCGATCCCTCGAAGCTGCGCCCGGGCGAATGGGTGGTCGCAATCGGTTCCCCGTTCGGCTTCGACAACAGCGTGACCGCCGGCATCGTCAGCGCCATCTCGCGCTCGCTCCCGGACGGCCAGTACACGCCGTTCATCCAGACCGATGCGGCGGTGAACCCGGGCAACTCGGGCGGACCCCTGTTCAACATGGCCGGCGAGGTGGTCGGGGTGAACTCCCAGATCTACAGCCGCACCGGCGGGTTCATGGGCATCTCCTTCGCCATCCCGATCGACATCGCGATGGAAGTGAAAGAGCAGCTGGTCAAGACCGGCCGGGTCCAGCGCGGCCGCATCGGCGTCGTGATCCAGGACGTCGGCCAGCAGCTGGCCGATTCCTTCGGCCTCGACCGACCGCGCGGGGCTCTCGTCAGTCAGGTCGAGGCCGGTGCCCCCGGCGCGAAGGCCGGCATCCGGGCGGGAGATGTGATCCTTGCGGTCAACGGGACGCCGATCGAACACTCCGGGCAGCTGTCGGCGGCGATCTCGCAGCTAAAGCCCGGCAGCAACGCCGAGCTCGAGGTGTGGCGCGGTAAGGCGAGCCGCAAGATCGAGGTGGAGATCGCCGAGCTCAAGGAAGGTCGACTGGCGCGAACCGCCGGGCCTGACGAACGCCCCGGCGGCAGGCTCGGCCTGTCGGTGCGCCCGCTGACGCCGCCGGAGAAGCACGCCGCGGGCCTCGACGGCGGCCTGCTGGTCGAGGACGTCGAAGGGCCCGCGCTCGAGGCGGGGCTGCACCCGGGCGATGTGATCCTCGGCGCAAACGGCGAGCGCGTGACGACTGTGGACGAACTCGAAAACCTCGTCGCCTCCTCCAAGCGCAGCGTCGCCCTGCTGGTCAACCGTGAGGGCACGACGATCTTCGTGCCGCTCAAGGTGGGTGGCTGAGGTGCAGCGTCGAGACCGTCGGCGCGGGACGGATCTCGCGGCTGGCCTCACCCTCGCCATGATGCTCGTCGCCGGCATCACGATTGTGATGCCGGCGCGCGCGGCCGATCCGCCTGCGCCGTTTCGCGACTGCGCGGACTGTCCGGAAATGGTCCGCGTGCCGGCGGGCACGTTCGTCATGGGAACCCCGACCGCCGATCCGCACGCCGCGGCGACGCGCGCCGAATCGCAGGCGGTCATCATCAGGATCGCCAAGCCGTTCGCGATCGGCCGCGTGGAACTGATGCGCCGGGAATACCGCGCGTTCATCGCCGACTCGGGCTACGACGTCCGCGGGCCGTGCAGGACCTGGGACGAAAACCTGGCGCGCTTCAGCGACGACCGCGGCCGCAGCTGGGAAAACCCGGGCCGGCCGCGCGAGGCGCGCGACGATCATCCGGTGTCCTGCGTCAGCTGGAATGACGCCAAGGCCTACGTGCAGTGGCTGGCGCGGCGGACCGGCAAGCCCTACCGCCTGCCGTCCGAGGCCGAGTGGGAGTACGCGGCCCGCGCCGGCAGCACAACCCTTCGGCCATGGGGCGATGCGGCGGCCGACGGCTGCGAGTTCGCCAACGTGCACGACCTCGGCAGTCACGAGGTGTACGCCTTCGGCTGGGAACCCGTCCGGTGCCAGGACGGCTATCCGGACGTGGCCCCGGTCGGCGCGCTGCGGGCGAATGCGTTCGGGCTGTATGACATGATCGGCAACGTGGCCGAATGGGTTGAAGACTGTGCGACCGACAGTTACGTCGGGCGGCCGCGCGACGGACGTGCCTGGGTCTGGGGTGGCGGTTGCGCACGGCGCGTGCAGCGGGGCGGCAGCTGGATCTCGCCCGCCGACCGTGCCCGCAGCGCCTACCGTGACTCGGGCGAGGCGAGCGAGCGTGCCGATTACGTCGGCTTTCGTGTCGCGCTCGACCTCGATGGTCGCGCCGAGCAGCGCTGACATGCGCTACGGGTGTCTGCTGCTGTGCCTCGCGTCCCTCGCGTCCGCACCGACGCTGGCGGAGCCGCAGGCGACCGCGCCGCCCCAGGCGGCACCGGCCGGCGCCGCTGTCGGTGCGTTCCGCGACTGCCCCACCTGCCCCGACATGATCGTCGTGCCGGCGGGCGAGTTCGTGCTCGGCACCAGCGCGGACGAGCCCGAGGTCGACCGGGACCGCGGCGAGACGCCGCCGCTCGCGGTGACGATGGCGCGACCCTATGCGATCGGCAAATACGAAGTCACCGTGGCCCAGTTCCGCGCCTTCGTCAGTGCCGCGCAGTACCCGACACAGGGTGACTGCCGGGTCGCGAGCGGCGGCGCCTGGCTGCGTCTGCCCGACCGCAGCTGGCGCAGTCCCGGCTTTGCGGCCGAGCAGGCCGATAACGAGCCGGTCGTGTGCGTCAGCTGGGACGACGCCAAGGCCTACGCCGACTGGCTCGCAAAGACCACCGGCAAGCCCTACCGGCTGCCGTCGGAGACCGAGTGGGAGTACGCGGCGCGCGGCGGCACGACGGGGCCGCGGTACTTTGGCGCACACGACTCGGACGAGGAGTCAGTGCTCTCGCTCGCGTGCGACTACGCCAATGTCTATGACGCCTCATCGGTCGTCGAGCTCGCGTTTCCTTACCCGAACGCGCGCTGCAGCGACGGCCACGCCTACACCGCGCCCGTCGGCAGCTTCAAGCCGAACGCCTTCGATCTGTACGACATGCTCGGCAATGTCCGCGAGTGGGTGCAGGACTGCTACACCGCGAGCTACCGGGGCCGTCCGGCCGACGCGCGCGCCTGGCAGTGGGCCGGCGGCTGCGAGCTGCGCGGCGTGCGCGGCGGATCCTGGGCGAGCCGGCCCGCCGATGCCCGCGCGGCGGCGCGCGGCGCCGAGCTCCAGGGGCTGCGACAGGCGGACCTGGGCTTTCGCGTCGTGCGGGATCTGTAGCCTGCGGCGCGCCCGGTCGCCGATCCTGCCGGCACTCGCGCTGCGGCTCACACCGCGGCAGCCCGGTCACGGCGGTGGCAGACGAATCCGGCGCCAGGCGCCCGATGCCCAGCGCAGCCAGAGCCCGACGCCGAGCGCCACGACGTAGCCGACCGACACCGCCCAGCCACCCACGGCCCCGTAGCCGAACTGGGGCAGGAACGTCACCCAGCCGCCGCCGGGCGGGAACGTGACCACGTGCGTGAGCGGCACCCACAGGCCCCACGACAGCACCGCCACGATCACGGCCGGTACCCGCACATCGCCGGCTCCGCGCAGGCTGAAGCTGCTGCCGAGGTTGAGTCCGTCGAACACCTGGTAGCACGCCGCCATCCAGATCAGCGTGCGGCCGAGCGACAGCACCGCCGGCGCCAGCGGATCGCGTGCGTTGACGAACAGCGGCAGCAGCCAGGGGCTGGCGAGGGCGAGCAGGATCCCGATCACGCCCATGAATCCCATCGCGAGCCGAATGATCGCGTTGCCGACGCGCTCGGCCCAGCCGACATCGCCGGCGCCGATCGACTGACCGACCAGCGTCGTACCGGCGAGAGCGATCCCGATGCCGGGCATGTAGGCGACGGAGGTCATCATCATCACGATCTGGGTGGCGGCTCCGGCGACGGTGCCGAGCGACACCAGCATCAGCTGGAACAGGGCCAGGCCCAGCAGGTCGGCCGTCGTGCTGAGGCCCATCGGCAGGCCGACCGCGAACTGTCGCCCGATCGCCAGTCGCCGCCAGGTCAGGTGCGAACGGTGCTTGCGCCGGATGGATGGCGCGAGGAACAGTGCGAGCGCGAGTGCGAGCGCAAGGACCTCGGCTGCGGCGGTGCCCCACGCGGATCCCGCGATGCCGAGGCCGAGATCGAAGATGAACAGCTGATTGAAGGGCACGTTGGCCACGCCCATCACGAGCGTCACGAGCAGTGTCAGACGCGAGCGCCCTATCCCGTTGAAGAATCCGGTCAGCGCCCAGACGAACAGACCGAGCGGTCCTGCGACCGCGAGCCGCGGCCACCAGTACGCGAGCGCCAGCCGTCGCACCTCGGGATCGACATGCAGGACCTGAAGCAGCGGGTCGCCCAGGAAGCCGATCGCGACAAACAGTGGAACCGCGGCGAGCGAGGCGAACAGCCCCGACCACGCGGCCTGCGCGGCCCGCGCGTGTCGGCCGGCGCCGAACGCCTGCGCTGCGAAGGTCTGGGTCGCCATGCCGATGCCGCCGATCAGGATGATCACGCACAGCACGACCCAGTAGATCGCCGCCATCGCCGCGGTCGCGGTTGTCGACAGCCGGCTGATGAACCAGGTATCGGTCAGGTTGAGCGCCGCCTGGACGGCGCTGTTCGCCATCAGCGGCCCGGCAAGCAGCCACACGGCACGGTAATCGACGTGTGGCCGGCCGGCGGCATCGAGTCGCCGGGCGGGCAGGGAGGACTCGTGCGTCACGACCGGAGGGCGCGCGCGACGAGCGTGACGCTGGCATCCGCCGGATCGGTGTGCAGCGCGAATTTGAGCCGCTGGGCGACCTTCAGCATCTTGGCGTTGATCGTCAGCACGCTGCCCTCGATGCGGTGATAGCCGAGCTGCTGGGCAAGACGCACGACCTCCCGCAGCAGCACGGTGCCGACGCCGCGGCCCTGCCAGTCATCGACGATCGTCAGCGCGAACTCGCAGGTGCCGCGCCGCTTGGCCGGTACCAGACGGCCGCCGCCGACCAGCTCTTCCTCATGGCCGTGGTCGACCACTGCGACAACGACCGCGGCCCGCGCCTCGTGAATAGCGGCGACGAGCTGCGCGAGCGTCTCCTCGGTCAGCGTCGGCGTCGGAGTCATGAAGCGGAAGTACTTGGTGCGGTCCGACAGGCGCGCGAAGAATTCATTGGCGTGCGACAGGTCGGCATCGCGCAGCGGGCGCAGAAACACGCGCGTGCCGTCCGCCAGGCGGGCCGAGCGCACGTGGTCGCGAATCTTCTGCAGCCGGTTCACGGCAATCGCCAGGGCCGTCCATAAGGGCCGCCACCGTGCCCGGCCGCGACCGCATGGAGCTCGGCGGCAATCGCGAGCGCGATGGCCTCCGGGGTCACCGCCCCGATGTCCAGACCGACCGGCCCCCGGAGCCGCGGGCCGAGCGCCTCGCCAGCTGCTCCGAGCTCGCCGAGCAGTCGCTCGCGGCGCGGCCGCGGGCCGAGCAGGCCCACATAGGGGACCGGGCTCGCCGCGAGCGCCCGCAGGTAATGCGCATCGGAGGCCAGGTGGTGGCTCATGACCACGGCGGCGACGAAGCCGCCGAGGTCGACGTCGCGGGCCAGCGCTGCGGCGGGGCCGAGCACGACGGCGGCGTGCGGAAAACGCGCCTGGCTCGCATACGCCGGCCGGTGATCTACCACGGTCACCGGAAAGCCGAGCGTGCCGAGCAGCGCAACCAGCGGCTCGGCATCCGGCCCGGCGCCGCACACGAGCACCCGCGGCGGCGGAGCCAGGTACTGGATCCAGGCCTCGATCGGGGTGTCGCCGTCGTGGTAGCGCAGGCTTTGGGAGGTCTCGGTGGCGACCACCTCGGCGCAGCAGCCCGCCAGCGCGGGCTCGAGCGGGACCGGGCCGGCCGTCGGCCAGACGCGCGTGCCGAGCGCGGCCACCGGCCCCTCGTGCACGACCGCGAGTGCCGCGCCGCGGCCGCTGCGGGTGAGAAGGCTCGCGTGCTCGAGCGCGGTGGCGGCCGCGCCGCCGCGGGGGGCCGGCTCGACCAGGATGCGCATCGCGCCTTCGCAGCCGGCGCCGATTCCGAAGATCAGATCGTCGCTGCTACGCATGTCGTACTCGACGACCGCCGCGAGCTGCGTGTCGAGCACCGCGCGGGTCCGCTCGCGCAGGTCCTGCTCGAGGCACCCGCCGCTCAGCAGACCCGTGATCCGGCCGTCCGCCTCGATCAGCATGCGCGCGCCGGCCTTGCGATAGGTGGATCCTGCGGTCGCAACGATCGTGGCAAGCGCGCACGGGCCTGCGAGCAGCCGGTGCCGCTCGACGAGCGCTTCGAGGCCGGTGTCCACACGCACGGTCGGCATGCGCAGAATGCTAACATTCCCGCGTGTAGCTTCGCGGCCGCTGGCCGCGCCGGGCGTGTACAATTTGTGGCCGTCGCGCCGCGCAATCGCGCCCAGTGGAGATTCCAGTCGTGTCAGACCGAGCCACGGGCGCAGCGGTCGCGCCCATCGTCACCGAGGTTGTGATCATCGGTGCCGGCCCCTGCGGATTGTTTCAGGTGTTCGAGCTGGGCCTGCTCGGCATCAAGGCACACGTCGTCGACACGCTGAAGGCGCCGGGCGGGCAGTGCACGGAGCTGTATCCGGACAAGCCGATCTACGACATTCCCGCACTGCCGTTCTGCGGCGCCCAGGAGTTGGTCGATCGCCTGCTGCAGCAGATCAAGCCCTTTGCTGCCGAGTTTCACCTCGGCGAGGAAGTGCGCGAGCTGCAACGGGCACCGGACGGCCGCCGCTTCCGTGTGCGCACCGCCGGCGGCACCGAGTTCGACGCCGGCGCGGTTGTGATCGCCGGCGGCCTCGGCTCGTTTCAGCCGCGCCGCCTGGTCGTCGAGGGCGCCGACGCGCTCGAGGGCACGTCGGTGCACTACAAAGTGCGGCGGGTCGAGGACTTCCACGGCCAGCAGCTGCTGATCCTCGGCGGCGGAGATTCAGCGCTCGACTGGACGCTGGCGCTGGCCGGCAAGGCCGGCAAACTCACGCTCGTGCACCGGCGCGCGGAGTTCAAGGCGGCGCCGGCCTCGGTCGCGCGCATGCGCGAGTACGCGGCGAGCGGCCGGCTCGAGTTCCATGAAGGCATCGTGCAGCGGCTCGAGGTTTCGGACGGCACTCTGGCGGCCGCGGAAGTGAAACTCGCCGACGGGTCGCTGAGGCGGATCGCGTGCCACCACGTACTCGCGTTCTTCGGGCTGCACCCGAAGCTCGGGCCGATCGCCGACTGGGGGCTCGCACTCGACAAGAAGGCCATTCGCGTCGATACCGAGAAGTTCGAGTCCAGCGAGCGCGGGGTCTTCGCGATCGGAGACATCAATAGCTACCCGGGCAAGAAAAAGCTGATCCTGTCGGGTTTTCACGAGGCGGCGCTCACGGCGTTCGGCGTACAGGCGTGGCTGTACCCGGACAAGAAGCAGTTTCTCCAGTACACGACCACGAGCCCGGTGATGCAGAGGCGGCTCGGGGTCGCCTGAGCCTGCCGGTTCCGGTCCCGGTAACATCGGATCCATGGATCAGCGGCTGATAGACGTCCTGGCACTGCTCGAGCTCGAGCCGCTCGAGGTCAACCTGTTCCGCGGCGACAGTCGGGACATCGGCAGTCCGCAGGTGTTCGGCGGGCAGGTGCTCGGCCAGGCGCTGGTCGCCGCGTACCGCACGGTCAGCGACCGCGCCTGCCATTCGCTGCACGCGTATTTCCTGCGTCGTGGCGACTTCGATGCACCGATCATCTATCAGGTCGACCGCAGCCGCGACGGCCACAGCTTCAGCAACCGACGGGTGGTCGCGATCCAGCATGGCGAGCAGATCTTCCACATGTCCTGTTCATTTCAGCTGAGTGAGCCGGGCATGGATCACTCGGCCCGGATGCCGGACGTGCCGCCGCCGGAGCAGCTCCGCGACTTCCGCAGCTATCACGAGGAAATTCTCGAGGTGCTTCCGGAAAAGGTCCGGCGATTCTTCGAGCATCACCGGCCTTTCGAATTCCGCCCGGTGCGGATGCCGAACTACCTCAGTCCCGAGCCGCTGCCGCCGGCCAAGCAGGTGTGGTTCCGCACCGTCGACCACATCGTCTCCGACGAGGACTGGCTGCACCGCTGCCTGCTTGCCTATGTCTCCGACTACAACCTGCTGGACACGGCCACGCTGCCGCACGCCGCGTCGCTGGCGCACCTGCAGATGGCGAGCATCGACCACGCAATGTGGTTTCACCGGCCGTTCCGCGCCGACGAGTGGCTGCTGTACTCGGTCGATAGCCCAAGCGCATCGGGCGCACGGGGTTTCGCGCGCGGCAGCATCTACGCGCGCGACGGGCGGCTGGTGGCGAGCACCGCCCAGGAGGGTCTCATCCGCCAGCGCGACGCGGGCCCACGCCGCCCGCGATAGACTCAGTGCAGCGCGAGCTGCATGCGCAGCGGGCTCGCCGGCGGCAGCGGCGGGGCGGTGATCACGAACACCCGCGTGGGGTCGATACCGGTGCCGTCGAGCAGCGCTACCTGCACGGCGCTCGCGCGGTCCTTGGCGAGCGCATCGAGATCGGCCGGCGCGACGCTGATCCGGCCCTTGAGCGCCGTCTCGAGCCAGGCGATCGCCTGCGCCTGCGGATCCGCTGCCGGTGCGGGTGTCGCGGTCGGTGCCGGGGCCTCCGGCTTTGGAATCTCGGCGCGGTGCCCGAATGACTCGCGGTAGGCGTCCTCAAGGAGCGCCCGGTAATCTTTCGGCGTCGCAAGCAGGTGGTCGATCGCTCCCGGGTCGGTCGCGTGGGTACCGAGGCGGTGGCTCGCGCGTGCGGTGAGATCCTCGCGCCACCGCAGTTCGGCCAGTGCCGCCCGATCAGCCTCGGGCTGAGCGATCATCGGCACGTCGACGCTGAGCGCCGGGCGAGAGTCGAGCGCCTTGGCGAGCGTCTGCAGTTTGGCCTTCGCGGCCGCATCGAGCGTCGCCGATCCCGGCGCGAAGTCAACAAAGGAGATCTCCTCGCCGCCGCCAAACAGTGAGCCGAGCAGCTTGAACGGCGAGGTGGCGATCTTCGTGATCAGGTTGACCACGACCTTCCAGATGAGCGGCCCCAGCCGGAATTGAGGGTCGTCGAGACTGCCGGTCACCGGCAGGTCGAGATCGATGACGCCGTTGCGATCCTTGAGGAGCGCGATGGCGAGCTTCACCGGCAGGCTCGTTGCGTCCGAACTCTCAACGCGCTCGCCAAGCTGCAGCTGGTCGATGACGATCTTGTGGGTGGCGTTCAACTTGCGGTTCTCGACCAGGTAACTGAAGTCGGCCGACAGCTTGCCCTTGTCGATCCGGTAGCCGGCAAATTTCCCGGAGTACGGCGACAGGCTCGTGAGCTCGAGGTTCTTGAAGCTGACGTGCAGGTTCGTGTAACTGACGGCCGCAAAATAGTTGACCGTGCCGGTGATCGTCACGGGTGCGTACCGATCGACCGCGCCTTCGAGCTTGACCTCGGCGCGGGCGTCCGGCCGCGCCGACAGGCCCTTGATCGTGCCGGCCAGCTGCTGGATGCCGGTCACGAAGTTCGGCTTGATCGAGAAATCCGCGAAGTTCACCGAGCCGTCCGCCACGCGCACGATGCCGATGTCGACCGGCAGCGGCGCGCTCGCGGCGGGAGCCGCGGGCGCAGGCTTGCCGGAGGCCGCGTCGGTGGCAGGCGCCGCAGCGGCCTCAGCGGTGTGCGGGGCGAGCACGACCTTGAGATTGGTGATGCCATTTGAGCCGATGATCACCCGCGCATACGGCTCGCTGGCCACGATCTCGCGGATCTTGACCGATAGCGGGGCGGTCCGGACGCGCAGTCCCGCGAGCCTGAGACTCCGCCACTTGATGAAGTCCTCCTCGAGCGCCGCGTCGATCGTACGCAGACCATCAACGCTTGCCTCGCCGTCGAAATCGACCGCGCCGCCCGCGCCAAGGCTCACCGCGCCCTTCAGGCCCGCAGTGCCGCTCTTGATGACCATCCCCGTGGCGTCGTCGAGGTAGGGCTGCAGTGCGGTGAGCGGGAGGGTGCCCGCCTCGATGGTCAAATGTCCGGCGAGCGGGCTCGGCGTCAGATCACCCTTCACGGCGACCCGCCCGTCGCCGTTCACCGTGGCCTGCAGATCAACCGCGAGCGCGCCGCGCGCCGGGCTCGCAAAACCGTGGACCGTCAAGTCGAGCGGCGCGACGTGCAGCATGACCGGGCGCGTCGGGCCATGATCCTCGAGGCTCAGGTCCGCGCCGGCGATCCGGATATCCGGCACCGTGATTGTCCACGGAGTCGACTCGCGAGCGGCCGGCGCAGCGGTCGGCCCGGGTGCTGCGGCCGCGGCCGGAGGCGTAGGCGGGCCGCTGCCCGGCACGAGGCGCGTCAGGCTCAGCTGCCCGTCCCGCGTGCGTACCGCCGTCACACGCGGCTGCTCGACCGCGACCTGGCCGACGGCAATCGTCTGCGCGCCGAGGTCGATCGTGGTGCCGGTCACCGTGAGGCGCGGGATCGCAACGGCGTCGGTGGCCTCGCCCCGCGCCCGAATTCCCAACGCCGTCAGCACAAGTTCCGCCACCTTGGCGTTGAGCGCGAGCGACTCCCCGTTCTCGGCGACTTCGTAGCTGCCCTTGATGTCGAGCTCGCCACCCGACAGGTCAAACGGGATCCGCCCCGCCGCGATGTCGGTCAGCGTCTGGGCCTTGATGTGGGACAGCGCAAAGGTTCCTTGCGAGGTGATCGGCGCGAGGCCGAAACTTCCGCGCCAGTCGAGCCCCTCGCCGCGCGTCGACAGTGCCGACAGCGCGTAGGCGTTACCCTCACTGCGCGTGCTGAAGTTGCGCAGCGTGAACGCGATAGGCTGCAGCGCCAGCGTCAGCGGGGTTTGGCGCTTGAGGTCGACCACGGTGGCCTCGCCGCCGCGGACCGCAAGCTCCGTGATCCATAGCCGCGGCGGCGGCGCGTTGGGGTTGGGCGTCGGCTCGGGCTTGGCCTGCGGCGGCAGCGCGAGGTCGAGGAGGTTGACGCGCCCGTCAGGCCGGCGAACCAGTCGGACTTTCGGCCCGGTGAGGTCGATGGCCTGGAAGTCGAGGCCGCCGCGCACGATGGAGATCAGGCCCAGCTTGACGTACAGGCGCTCGAAGGACACAAGCGGTCCGCCGTCGGCGTCGGGCACCGCGAAACTCCGCGCCTCGAGCTCGAGCGTGAACGGGTTGAAGGTGACCGCACCGAGATGCGCCTCGCGATGGTAGTGGGTCGCGACGAAGTCGTGCACGCCGCTCGTTATCAGGCGTGGCACCATCCAAAAACCGGCGGCCGCGTAGCCCGCGACAAGCAGTACGGCCACGGCCCAGGGCCACGGGCGGCGCATGAAACCGGGCATCGGCGACATCGGGTCTCCTCGGCAGCCCGTCGATGATCCGAGATGAGGGCCCTATCCGCAAGACCGATTGCGCGCAGTCCACATGGCACGATCGACGATGTAGCGGTGACAGTCCCACCAGCGCCCGGCGAAGCGCGCGTGACGCCGCATCAGGCCGTCCCAGCGCAAGCCGGCCTTGTCGAGCACGCGGCGCGACCGGTCGTTCTCGATCGCAACCACGGCCGACAGCTCCTTCAGGCCCAGCACCCGGAACGCGAAGTCCACGAGCCCGTTGACGAGCTCGGTGCCGTAGCCGAAGCCCCAGTGGCGCGGGGCCAGCATGTAGCCGATGTCGCCCGCACCGGGCCGCGTCAGCGCGAGGTCGCAGGCGCCGATCAGCTTACCGCCGCGCCGCAGGACGACGGCGAACTCGAAGGATCGCCGTCGCCCGGTGTGGCGGGGCGGCCCCTGGATCGCCAGGCGTCGCACCGTCGCGACGGCGCGACTGTGGCTCGGCGCGTGTTCGCGCACTCGCCGGTCGCCCGCCAGTCGCTCGAGGTCGGCGAGGTCACCCGGGACGAAGTCGCGCAGCGCGAGCCGCGCCGTCACAACGGGCAGGTCCTCGGGCGTTAAACTGCGCACGCCTCAGAACCTCGCCACGTCGATCTGCGAATCCGATCCCATCGTCGCGCTCCCCGGGCCGTCAGCCCCGCAGCACCTTGCCCGGGTTCATGATGCCATGCGGGTCGAGCGCCGCCTTGATACTGCGCATGACCGCAAGCGCCGCGGGATCCTCGTAGCGCTCGAGCTCGGCGACCTTCAGGCGGCCGATGCCGTGTTCGGCGGTGAAGCTACCGCCAAGCTCGGCCACGAGGTCGTGGATCGCGCGGTTGACGGCCGGTGCGAGCGTCAGAAAGGCCGCCTGCTCCGCGGAGTCGCGCGCGACGCCGGGCGGGGGGCTCAGGTTGAAGTGCAGATTGCCGTCGCCCACGTGCCCGTAGCCGACGATGCGGGCCCCGGGGGCGAGCGCGGCCACACGCCGTTCGGCCGCGGCGACGAAGTCCGCGAGCCGCGCGACCGGCAGCGCGACATCATGCTTGATCGATGCGCCCTCGCGGGTCTGGGCCTCCGGGATGTGCTCGCGCAGAAACCACAGGGCATCACGCTGCGCACCGGATTTCGCGACGACCGCATCGCGGGCGCGCTGCGCGTCCACCTCGCCCGCCAGGAACTCCTCGAAGCGTGACGCGAGCTCCGGCAGGGACCTGGGCGTTGCGAGCTCGATGAGCGCGAAGGCCGGGTACGGGTGCGTAAACGGGGTTATGACGCCGGGAACGTGGGCGAGCGCCAGCTCATGCGCGATTCGCGGTACGTACTCGAATCCTTCGATCGAATCGCCGAACGCGTCGCGTATCCGTCCGAGCAGCGTCACCGCGGCGGCAACGCCGTCGATCGCGACGAGCGCCGTCAGGTAATCGTCCGGCAGCGGGAACAGCTTCAGGCATGCGGCGGTGATCACGCCGAGCGTGCCCTCGGCGCCGATGAACAGCTGCTTGACGTCGTAGCCGGTATTGTCCTTCCTGAGGCTGCGCAGCTGGTCGAGCACACGTCCGTTCGGCAGCACGACCTCGAGGCCGAGTACCAGCTCGCGCACCATCCCGTAGCGCAGCACGGCTGTGCCGCCGGCGTTGGTGGACAGGTTGCCGCCGATCTGACACGTGCCCTCGGAGCCCAGCGACAGCGGAAAACGCCGGCCCGCGGCGATCGCGGCCGCCTGCGCGGCCGCGAGCGTGCAGCCGGCATCCACTGTCAGCGCATAGCCCGCCGCGTCCACCGAGCGGATCCGATTGAGGCGGCCGAGGCTGAGCACGATTTCCGTGCCGCTTTCGCGCGGCGTCGCGCCACCGCAGTAGCTGGTATTGCCGCCGTGCGGCACGATCCCGATGCCTTCGGTCGCGCAGAGGCGCACGACGGCCGCGACCTTCTCGACGGTGTCGGGCCGCGCGACCAGCGGCGTCGCGCCGCGATAGAGGCCGCGGAAGTCCGTGAGGTAGGGGGCGACATCGCCCGGCGCCTCGAGCCAGCCACCCGGACCGAGCGCCGCCTTGATCGCGGCGAGCGCCGTGCGCGAGGTCATGCGGCGAGCGGGGCCCGCCGGCAGCCCGGCTTCGTCAACAGCATGTGCACGTCCCCGAGTTGGCGCTCGATGAAGCCACCTTCGCAGTAGCTCAGATAATAGTCCCACAGGCGCAGAAACGTCTCGGGATGGCCGAGCGGGCGCATCTCGCCCCGGCGGGTGTGGAAGTCGCGCCGCCAGTCGCGCAGCGTCGTGGCGCAATGCGGCCCGATGTCGGCGCAGTGAAACCGCTACAAAGCGGTCGAGCGGCGCACGGCGGATGACAGCGCGGCGGCCGGCGCGGCCGCCGCACTCGCGGGGGGCACATCCTCGCCCGACACGGGCAACCTCGCCTCAGCCGGCGTGGCGCAGCGCCTCGATGCGCTCTGCGAGCGGCGGATGGCTCATGAACAGCCGCCGCAAGCCGGTCACCCGGTCCGGGCCGGCGATGCCGAACGCCTGCATGGTCTTGGGCAGACCCTCGGACTGCACGCGCTGCAAGGCCTCGAGTGCGCCGATCATCGCCGGGCGGCCGCTGAGCCGCGCGCCGCCCGCATCGGCCCGAAACTCGCGGCGCCGCGAGAACCACATCACGATCATCGTCGCGAACACGCTCAGTACGAGCTGGGCGACGATCGTGGTGATCCAGAACGCCGGGCCTGGGCCGCGGTTGTCCTGGCCGCCGCGGAACAGCACGCGATCGACGAGGTTGCCGATTACCCGCGACAGGACGAACACGAACGTATTGACGACGCCCTGGATCAGCGTCAGCGTCACCATGTCGCCGTTCGCCACGTGCGTGATCTCGTGGCCCATGACCGCTTCCGCCTCGGCGCGCCCCATGCGGGCGAGCAGCCCGCTGCTGACCGCGACCAGCGCCGCATTGCGGTTCGCACCGGTCGCGAAGGCGTTGGGCTCCGGCGACTCGAAGATGCCCACCTCCGGCATACCGACGCCGGCCGCGGCCGCGTGCCGGCGGATCGTGGCAACCAGCCACGCCTCGGTGTCGTTGCGCGGCGTCGTGATCACCTCGACGCCCATCGCACGCTTCGCCATCCACTTCGAGATCGCGAGCGAGAAGAACGCGCCGCCAAAGCCAAGCACTGCGCCGAAGATCAGCAGCGAGCCGAAGTCGATGCCACGGGCGCCGAGCCAGGGACCGACGCCCAGCAGGTTGAGCGTGATCGTGGCGAGAAACAGCACCGCGAAATTGGTTGCAAGCAGCAGCAGGATGCGGGTCATGTAGGGCTCAGCCTCTTGGTTGACCGGCAGTATCGCAAACCGGCGGTACGCGGGTATGGGGCTTGGCGAGGGCAATTCAAGCGGGGGGCTGCCCTGCTGCGAGGATTGACTCTGGAACGCCGAATGACGAAGATCGGAATACGAACCAGAATTCACTGATCCCGACGACGGGCGGGGGAATCGTGACGCGATGGGCGGGCGATAGGCGGTTGCCCGGGTCTGCGGACGGGCCGGGTTCCCGTCCCTGGACGTTCCTCAGCAACCACGGCCACGTGCTGGTATTCCTTTCGCAGGACCCGGACGCCCGGCTGCGCGACGTGGCCCAGGCGGTGGGTGTCACTGAGCGCGCCGTGCAGAAGATCGTGGCGGATCTCGAGGCGGCCGGGATCGTCGCCCGCGAGCGCACCGGTCGGCGCAACCATTATCGGGTCTACACCGAGCGCCCGCTGCGCCATCCGATCGAGGCCCACCGTACGGTCGGCGCGCTGCTCGCGATGCTGCTCGACCGCGCCGAGCTGCGCCGGCTCGCCGAACAGCCCTAGAGCGGCGGCCCCTGGAGCGCGAGCGTCCCGCTGCGCCCGGGCACCTCGCCGCGCACGACGGCATGCCGTGGCAGCCGTGTGCCAGCAACCTGGCGGCGCAGCTCGGCGAGCGTGACGAGGCGGTGGCCGCGCGCCCGCCACGTGTCGACGAGCCGCAGGAACTCAGCCGCGAACCGCTGGCCTTCGAGCTCGGCATGCAGCGTGAACACGTGGGCTCCGGCGGCGGGTGGCGCGGCGGTCAGGTCGAGGAGCCTGTCGATCGCACCCGCCACGTCCAGATCGTCGACGCCCACGAGTTCATCGAGCGTCGGAAGGGTGGTGGGCAACTGCGGGCAGCGCGCCTGGTAGCTGCCGAGCGCGGGAAGAAATGGGTGGCTGCCGCGCGAGTCACTCGCGTAGTCGAGCTCGAGTTCGTCCTCGAGCGCAAAGAGGTGTTCGTTCACCTGCCAGCCGGCGGCGCAGTGGGCCCGGGGCGCGGCGCCGAATGCTTCGCGGTAGGCGTCCACCGCCAGCTCGACCTGGCGGCGCGTCCAGGCGGCGTCGCGGGTCGCGGCGTTATCCTGCCAGTAGACGTGGTCGTAGCAGTGAATGCCCGTTTCGTGACCGGCGGCCGCCGTCGCGGCCAGCACGCCCCGGGCGCGCCGTGCGATGTGCGGCCCGGGCAGCAGCACGCCGTACAGCAGCGTCCGCAGGCCATAGTGGCTGACGACCGAAGTGCGCTGCACCTTGGCCAGGAATCCGGGTCGGAACACGCGGCGCAGCGCCCGCCCCGTGTGATCGGGTCCCAAGCTGAAGTAGAAGCTCGCGGCGATGCCACGCGCGTTCAGGGCCGACACGAGCCGTGGCACGCCCTTGAGCGTACCGCGGTAGGTGTCGACGTCGACCTTGAGGGCGATGTCCATGGTCCGGTCGGCAGACGCGCTGCATCGCGCGGTCGGGCCCCTCAGGCGGTGCCGCGCGGGCTGGTGTCGATCAGCTGTGCGGCAGCGGTGACCTCGGCCGCGTAGGCGTCGAACACCGCGCTCAGGATCTCGTCCATGCCCGCGTGCGGTGCCCAGCCGAGGTCTGTCATCGTGTTTGCGATCCAGGGCACGCGGCTCTGCACGTCCTCATAGCCCTTGCCGTAGAACTCGGCCGAGCCGACTTCGCGGATCTTGACGCTCTGGGCCTGCTTCGCGTACGCCGGGTGCTGCTTGCCGATCTCGATCATCCGCTCGGCGAGTTCGCGTATCGACACGTCGTTGGCGGGGTTGCCGATGTTGTAGATCTTGCCGGTGCCGATCCCATTCGAGTTCCTGATGATACGCATCACGGCGTCGATCCCGTCGTTGATGTGCGTGAAGCAGCGGCGCTGCCGGCCGCCGTCGACGAGGCTGATGTCCTCGCCGCGCGCGATGTGCGCGAGGAATTGCGTGGCGACGCGGCTCGAGCCTTCTTTGGCCGTCGCCAGCGAGTCGAGCCCCGATCCGACCCAGTTGAATGGCCGGATCAGCGTGAAATCGAGCCCGTCGCGTTGCCCGTAGGCCCAGATGATCCGGTCCATCAGCTGCTTGCTGCAGGAGTAGATCCAGCGCTGCTTCTCGATGGGGCCGAGCACCAGGTTCGACCGCTGCGGGTGGAACTCGCCGTCCGGGCACATGCCGTACACCTCGGAGGTCGACGGGAAGATCACGCGCTTTTTGTACTTCACACACTGCCGGATCAGCGGCAGGTTGGCCTCGAAGTCGAGCTCGAACACGCGCAGCGGCTCGCGCACATAGGTCGCGGGCGTCGCGATCGCCACCAGCGGCAGGATCACGTCGCACTTGCGGATGTGGTATTCGACCCATTCGTGATTGATGGTGATGTCGCCTTCGAAGAAATGGAAACGCGGGCTGCCGATGAACGGCCGGACGCGGTCGTCCTGCATGTCCATGCCCCAGATCTGCCAGTCGGTATCGGCGAGGATCGTGCGGCTCAGATGATGGCCGATGAAGCCATTGACGCCGAGGATCAGGATCTTCTTCATGGGCTTGTTGCTCTTGCTTGAGCCCGCGGCTGCGGGCGAGCGGGCACGGGGTCGGGCCCGAAAGTGGCGACGAAGCTCCGGCCGTCCAGCCGTTCGTCGTCGAGGTAGGCCTCGGTGAGTTCAAGCCGCCCGCCGTCGCCGCACTCGGCGATCAGCGCGGGTCCCTCGGCGTACAGGTGCGGTCCGGTGCCGCCGGCGGGCGCGGTGCTGGGCCGCCGCCGCGTGCGGTGCACGCGGATCAGCGACTCACCGAGCCGCGCGAAGGCGCCCGGAAACGGCGGCGCCACGGCACGCACGAGGTTGTGGATGCGGGCGGCGGGCCAGTCCCAGCTGAACTCGCCGTCGGCAGGGGTGCGGCCGCCGAAGTAGGAGCCGTGCGCGAGGTCGAGCGGCCGCGCCGAGGCGGTGCCGGCAATGAGCGCCGGCAGGCTGCGCCGCAGCACGGTCACGGCCGCGTCCGCCACCCGCTGGGAGACGTCGAAGGCCGTGTCGTCGGGGCCGATCGGGACGCGCTGCTGGTCGACCAGCGCACCGGCGTCGGGTTTGGCGGTCATATAGTGCAGGCTCGCGCCCGTCTCGGTCTCGCCGTTGAGCACAGCCCAGTTGATCGGCGCGCGGCCGCGGTACTTCGGCAGCATCGAGCCGTGAATGTTGAGCGCCCCGCGCCGGGCCGAGCCGAGCACGTCCGCCGGCAACATGCGCCGGTAGTAGAAGGAGAATATGAAATCCGGTCGCAGCGCCGCGAGCTCGCGGCCGAGCGCGGGGTCGGCCGGGTCGGCCGGCGTCGCCACCCGGCTGCCGGCGCCGCGCGCGACCTCGGCGACGCTCGCGAACCAGCGCTGCTCGTTCGGGTCGTCCTCGTGCGTGACCACTAGCGGCACCGCCACGTCCGCCTCGAACAGCGCACCGAGGCAGCGGGCCCCGACCTCGGAGTACGCGAAGACGACGGCAGTGGCGACGGTCATGACTGCTGGTCCAGCAATTTGCGGCGCTCGACGGCATCGCTCGCGGGCGACGGCGACGCGTCGGGGATCGATTCGAGCACCGCGCCGATGATGTAGCGCGGTCGCTGCCGCACCTGCAGGTAAATCCGGCCGATGTACTCGCCGAGCAGGCCGATCCCGAACAGCGCGATGCCGAGGAAGAAGAATACGATGGCAAACAACGTGAACACTCCCTCGACCTCGGGTCCCTGCACCAGCCGCCGGACGACCAGGTAGACGACCAGCGCGCCGGACAGCAGCGACACGCCGAGCCCGACGAGCGAGAACGCCTGCAGCGGCACGGTCGAGAACCCCGTCATCAGGTCGAAGGTCAGGCGGATAAGCCGGTACAGGGAGTACTTCGAGGCGCCGGCGACGCGCTCGTCGTGCTTGACCTCGATCTCGATGGGGTTCGCGGCGTAGAGCGAGGCGAGAGCCGGGATGAAAGTGACGTTCTCGCGGGTCGCGTTGATCGCATCGACGACGGTGCGGGCGTAACCGCGCAGCATGCAGCCGTGATCCGCCATCTTGATGGGCGTCGCGCGCTCGCGGATCAGGTTGACGAACCGGGAGGCGGTGCGGCGCCACCACATGTCCTGGCGGTTGCCACGCCAGGTGCCGACGTAGTCGTGCCCGGCCTCAAGCTGCGCGAGCAGTTTGGCGACCTCCTCGGGGGGATTCTGCAGATCGGCATCGAGCGTCACGACATAGCGGCCGCGCGCACGGGCGAAGCCCGCGAGGATCGCGGCATGCTGGCCGAAATTGACCTGCAGCAGGATCACGCGCGTCTCGGCCGGGCGGCGCGCAAACTGTTCGCGCAGCAGCGCCACCGAGCCGTCGCGGCTTCCGTCGTTGATGAACAGCACCTCGTAGCGCCGCTGCAGCCCGTCGAGCGCCGCGTACAGGCGCTTGAACAGCGCCGGCAGCACTTCTTCCTCGTTGTAGACGGGAATGACGACGGACAGGATCGGGGCGGAGTCGTTCACGGTCTTGCCCTCAGCGCGCAACGAGGTCGAGCACGGCGTCGCAGACGCGGTCGACGTCTCCGGTTGTCATCGCCGGAAACAGCGGCAGCGTCACCGTCTCGGCCCCGATCCGGGCGGCGTTCGGGAAGGCGCGCGGATCGTGGCCCAACTGCCGATAGTAGGTGAGCCCCGGTATGGACGGGTAGTGGATCCCGAGCCCGATGCCGCGCTCGCGCATCCGCGCCACGAATTCGTCGCGCGAGTAGCCGAGCCGGCCGAACGGGACCAGTACGGCAAACAGGTGCCAGCTGTGGCCCTCATCCCCCGAAAGCGGCAGCACGTCAGGCTCGAGTCGCTCCCCGAGCCGCGCAAAATAGTGGCGCGCGAGCGCGCGCCGCTGAGCGTTCGAGCGCTCGAGCGACCGCAGCTGGCCGATCCCGACCGCGGCCGCCACGTCCGTCAGGTTGTACTTGCCGCCCGCGTCGTAGACATCGACGTTGCCCGCCGCATCCTTGCTGATGCCGTGAAATCGCTCGCGGCCGATCGGCAGCGTCAGGGTGTTATCGGCGTAGCTGAGCGCGCCGCCCTCAACGGACGTCATGTTCTTGTTGGCGTGGAAGCTGAAGCAGGCAATGTCGCCGAAACTGCCGATCAGGCGGCCGTGGTAGCGGGTGCCTATGGCGTGCGCTGCATCTTCGACGACCCTGAGGCCGTGCTCGCGCGCCAGCGCGTTGATGGCGTCCATGTCGGCCGCCAGGCCCGCGAAATGCACTGGCATGATCGCACGGGTGCGCGGCGTCACGGCGGCGGCGATTGCCGCGGCGGTCGCGTTGCGCGAGCGCAGCTCGACGTCGACGAACACCGGCTGGGCCGCGAGGCGCATGACGACGTTGGCGGAGGCCGCGAAGCTCATGGCCGGCACGATCACCTGATCGCCGGGACCTACGCCGAGCGCCTTCAGCGCCATCTCGAGACCGCCGGTCGCCGAGGTCATGACGCGTACCTGGCGTCCGCCACCGAGATACGCGGCGAGCCCGCGCTCGAGCTCGAGCACCTTGGGTCCGGAGGTGATCCAGCCGGAGCGTAGCACTGCGACGACGTCGGCGATGGTCGCCTCGTCGATCGTCGGGCGGGTGAACGGCAGAAAGTCTGGCATTGTGTTACCGCCGGCTGACCAGCACGTTGTCGAAATCCTGGGCCAGCACGCGCATCTCGAGGCCATCCTGCAGGAGCGTCGCATGGGTGGCGTGCGGCACCAGTGCGTAGGCGGCGGGGCTCGCGCGCCAGCGTGCCTCGAACTCGGCCAGCGTCGCGAGGCCCTTGTCCGGCGCGAGCCTAAGACCGTAGTCGAGCTCACCGCGCCAGATGACCGGCACGACAAGGCGCCGTGCGTAGAATGGAAGCGTCCAGTCGAAGGTGTCGACCGTGAACAGCGGGGCAGCCGGGGTGAGCGGGCCCGCGGCCGCGAGCAGCTCTTTGGCCGAGTAGCGCGCGCTGATGGCGCTGGCCCCGCCCGCGATCAGCGTCAGGGCAACCGCGAAGCCCCCCGCGGCGACCGTGCGGGCGCCGGCACTGAAGCGCCGCTGCTGCAGCCGCCAGGCCGCGGCCCCGAAGGCGACCAGCGTCGCGGCGACGACGACGAGCCACGGCCGCAGCGCCGCGAACGTGGCGGCCGGATCCCCGGTCAGCGTCCGGCGCCCGTACACGACGATCCCGACCGCGAGCGAGAGGCCACACAGGACCTGCAGCAGGGCACTCAGTCTCAGATCGGCCGACCCGCCGGGCCCGTGCCCGGACCCGAGCAGCGCGAGCGGTGGCAGCACCGGCACGATGTAGGGCGCGAGCTTCGAGTCGGACAAGGAGAAGAACACCAAGGTGAACGCGGCGCTGACCCACAGCACGCGGGACAGGTCGAAGCGGCCGCGCGGCGCGGTGGCGCGCCAGCCACCCACGAGGGCCCGCGCGACCTGCGGCAGCCACGGCAGCGAACCGAGCGCGAGGATCAGCAGGAAGTACCACCACGGCTGGTAGCGATCGTGCATTCGTGTCAGGTAACGCTGAAAGTGCTCACGGACGATCAGGAAGTTGAGGGCGCCCGGCTCGGCTCGCTCGACCAGCACCAGCCAGGGCGCCACGAGCGCCGCGAACAGCGCAAGCCCCTTCCCGATATGCAGGTGCCGCCAGGCGTCGAAGTCGCGCTGCCAGAGCGTGTACAGAACCAGCACCGCTCCGGGGATCGCGAACCCGACGAGGCCTTTCGTCAGGGTCGCCGCGGCCATCGCCGCCCAGCAGGCCAGCATCCAGGCCCGCGTGCGGCGTGGCGCCGCCTCGCGATCCAGCTGGGCGAGCCCGAAGGCCGCGACCGCGATCGTCAGGAAGCAGGCGAGTGCCATGTCGAGCGTGATCAGCTGCCCCATGAACACGTACAGCAGCATGCTCGCCGTCATCGCCGCGGCCATCAGGCCGCGCTCGCGGCTGAAGGCGCGTTCGCCGAGCAGGTAGACGAACAGCAGCGCGGCCGCCGCGCTGGCAGCCGTAAACAGTCGTGCCGCCCACTCGTTGTGGCCGAAGGCCCGCAGCGAGAGCGCCGTCGCCCAGTACTGCAGCGGCGGCTTCTCGAGGTAGACAAGGCCATTCAGGTGCGGAACCGTGTAGTCGCCCGAGGCGAGCATCTCGGCCGGGATCTGCGCATAGCGGCCCTCATCCGGATTGAACAGCGGACGCAGGCCGAGCACGCCGAACCACACGACGCCGCACGCGACCAGCAGCAGCGTCCAGGCGCGGGCCTGGTGCCTTGCATCCAGATCGCGGTTCATCGGGCATCGCCAGAGAATAAACTTCAAGCATAGCGCCCGGGGCCGAGCGCGGCCAGCACGCGGCGTTGGCGCATGAAGCTCCGTTAATCCGGCCACCCCGACGGCCCGATCCGGGGGCTGCACTCGAAGCCTTCGGCCCGGCGCGTCGTGTCGAGCGGACTGGCGGGCCCGGGGGTGGCGGCTATGCGGCCGATGCCCCGTCCTGCGGCCGCACCGTCTGTACCTGGCCGCGGCGGGGGTTGAAAATCGAGGCGCCGTCCTCCATGTGCGCCGCAGGACTTTGCATTTGCCACAGGCCGAGACCGGATGGAATACCGCGACTACTACAAGCTTCTCGATGTCCCGCGGGCCGCAACCGCTGACGAGATCAAGCGTGCCTACCGCAAGCTGGCGCGGCGCTTTCACCCGGACGTCAGCAAGGAGAAGAACGCCGAGGCGCGCTTCAAGGAGATCCAGGAAGCCTACGAAGTCCTGAAAGATCCCGAGAAGCGTGCCGCCTACGACCAGCTCGGCTCGGACTTCCGCGGCGGCCAGCAGTTCCGTCCGCCGCCCGACTGGGCGCGGAACTTCGAGTTCGGCGCACGACCGCGCGGCCGGCGCGGTGCGGCTGCGGATGCCGGCTTCAGCGATTTCTTCTCAAGCCTGTTCGGCTCCGGGAGCCCGTTCGGCGACATCGGGGCCGATGACGGCCGCGGCTTCCGGGGCCGCGGCGAGGACCACCGGGCGCGCCTGGATCTGACGCTCGAGGAAGCCTTCAGCGGGGTGAGCCGCCAGATCTCGCTGCAGCACCCTGAACTGGGCGAGGACGGTCACGTGGCGCTGCGTGAGCGCACGCTCAAGGTCCAGGTCCCGGCCGGGGTCACCGCGGGCCAGATCATCCGGCTCGCAGGCCAGGGTGCGGGCGGCGGGGGCGGCGGGGCCGTCGCGGGCGATCTGCTCCTCGAAGTGCAGTTCCTGCCGCACCGGCTGTACCGGGCCGAGGGCCGGGACGTGACGCTCGAGCTGCCGATCGCGCCCTGGGAAGCAGCGCTCGGCGCAACGGTCTCGACGCCGACGCTCGGGGGAGCGGTGGAGCTGCGCGTTCCGGCGGGCGCCCGGGCCGGCCAGAAGCTGCGGCTGCGGGGCCGGGGGCTGCCCGGCGATCCGGCCGGCGATCAGTACGTGATCTTCAAGATCGTGCTGCCGCCCGCGGACAGCGATCGGGCTCGCGCGTTCTACGAACAGATGCGCAAGGATCTACCGTTCGATCCGCGCGCCGAGCTCTGAGGCCCCTCAGCCGATCACGGCGCCGAGCAGGCGTCCGATCGCGAAGGTGGCGCCGCCCGCGAGCAGGCCAATCCCCATCATCCGCAGGCCGCCGCGCAGCGCGTTGCGCCCGGTGAACAAGCTGAGCGCGAGTCCGATGCCGAACAGTGCGACCAGCGTGAGTCCCGCTGCCCACAGCGTCCCCGTCGCGCGCGTCGCCCCGGCGAGAAATGGCATCAGCGGCAGCAACGCGCCGATGGCGAAGGACACGAACGAGAAGCTTGCCGCACCCCACGGCGAGCCGAGGTCGTGCGGGTTGAGCCCGAGCTCCTCACGCGCCAGCGCGTCGAGAGCGTGCTCCGGGTCGCGGATCATGCCGTGCGCGAGTTCGCGTGCGGCGTCGATGCCCATGCCGCGGGCCGCGTAGATCAGCGCCAGTTCCTCGGCTTCTTCCTCCGGGTATTCGGCAAGCTCGTCGCGCTCGAGCCCGATCTGATATTCGTACATCTCGCGCTGCGACCGCACCGACACGTATTCGCCCGCCGCCATCGACAGCGCGCCGGCCAAGAGCCCCGCGACGCCGCTCGTCAGCACGTACCGCGCATCGACGCCGGCGCCAGCGACGCCGAGAATCAGGCTCGCATTCGACAGCAGGCCGTCGTTGACGCCGAACACCGCGGCCCGCAGGTTGCCACCGCCGACGCCGCGATGCCGCCGGCCGATGTCCTCGACCGTCGTCGGCATCGCGTGCCCTGCCGTGGCAGGGGCGTTGTACACGGACAGGCCACGGAGCTTGAGCGCGATCAGCGCGCCGCGCATGCGCCGCGGCCCCAGCCGGTCGGTGAGCCCGGCAACCAGCCGCGCCCGCACGCTCGGGACGAACGGCGGCACGGGCTCGTTGAAATGTTTGGCCCACGTGCCCGCCTGCTCGTCGGCGGCTGCGGCGAGCGCAGTGAACAGCTGCTGCTTGCGGGCATCGGGTTCGGCGGCGGCGAGACGCCGGTAGAGCCAGGCCGACTCGCGCTCGTGGAACCAGCTCGCGCGCAGTTCCGCGGCACGCGCCGCAGAGGATTCAGCAGTGCCGGTCATCGAGACCGAGAATCGGAGCCACGTGGGTCACAAGGGCCCGGTCGATGTACGGCTTCTCGATGAAATCGATCGCGCCGGCGCGCATCGCCGTCACCGCGGCCGTGATCTCCGCATCGGTCGACAGCAGGATCGTCGGGATCTTCAGGCCCCGCGCACGCACCTGCTCGAGCAGCTCGAGCCCCGACAGGTCCGGCAGGCGGGCATCAGCCACCACGCACACCGGAACCTCCGTCGCGAGCGTCGCTAGAAACTCGCGCGCGGTCGCATAGCCACGGGTCTCCGCACCGAGCGCGGTCAGCAGGGTCTGCACCTTGCGCCGCACCTCGGGGTCCGCGTCGACGACGCAGACCAGACGGGCGGCCCCTGGCGGGGTGTCGACGGGACAGGCGGACATAAGGCGTACGCGAAGGGCGGGCGCACGGCCCATGGGTAACAGTCCGGCCGAGTATCAATGCCCCTCCGACGGCGCAGTATCCGTGCATTTACTTAGCGCAAAAGCGCTAGCTAGCTGACGCGTTCTGCCTCGATCACCATCCGCACGAGATAGGCAAGGGACGAGGCGCCCATTTTCTCCATCACCCGGGCACGGTGGATTTCCACGGTGCGCTGGCTGACGTTGAGGTCGCCGGCGATGACCTTGTTGGCCTTGCCCTGCGTCACGAGGTTGAGCACCTCCCGCTCGCGGGGCGTCAGCTGCTGCATCCGGCGCCGGATCGCGTCGCGCTCCTTGAGGCCGGCGCGGTTTTCGCGGTCTTTCTCGAGCGCCTGGTTGATGCGATCGATCAGGTCCTGGTCACGGAACGGCTTCTGGATGAAGTCGACGGCGCCGTGCTGCATCGCTTCGACTGCCATCGGCACGTCACCGTGGCCGGTGATGAACACGATCGGAATGATTGCGTGTATCTCGTTGAGCCGCTGTTGGAGCTCGAGTCCGCTCATGCCCGGCATGCGGATGTCGAGCACGAGGCAGCCGGCGCGCTCGGCGTCGAATGCATCGAGGAACTCCTGCGCGGAGGCGAACGTCTCGACCGGCAGGCCGACGGACTTCAGCAGCAGTCGCAGCGAGGTTCGGACGGCATCGTCGTCGTCGACGACAAACACGGTCGCGGGCTTTTCTTTCATCTCAGCCTCCAGGCAACGGCGGGAGCGTGAAATAGAACGTCGTCCCGCCCCCTGGCGTCGGCCGATGCCCAAGTTTGCCGCGGTGCGCGCGAATAATCGAGCGCGATATTGCGAGCCCGAGGCCCGTGCCCGCCGCCTTGGTCGTGAAAAACGGGTTGAACAGATGCTCCGCGATGGCCGGATCGACGCCGCTGCCGCGGTCAACCACCTCAACCTCGACCGCCTCCGGGCCCACCCGGGTCCGTACCAGGATCTCGCGGGGGGCCGTGGGGGCCTCCAGCGTCGCGTCGATCGCATTGCGGACGAGGTTCAGAAGCACCTGCTGGATCTGGATGGGATCGGCCGCGACCGTCGGCACGGCCGCGGCCAGGTCGAGCGTCAGGCGCATGTCATTGACCCGCGCGTCGGGCTCGGCAAGGAGGCGCAGATCCTCGATCAGGCGGTTCAGGTCGACCGATTCGGTCCGTGCGGCGCGGTTCTTGACGAACGCACGCAGCCGGCGGATGACCTCGCCGGCGCGCAGCGCCTGGGCCGTGATCTGCGTCAGGGCATCCGTGATCTCGGCCACCTCGGCACCGGCGGCCGCCATCCGCAGCGCCGCCTGCGCATAGGTTGCGATCGCGGTCAGCGGCTGGTTGATCTCGTGCGCGAGCCCGGTCGCCATCTCGCCCATGATCGACAGCCGCGCGACATGCGTCAGGCGCTCCTGGCCCTGCCGCGTCTCCTCGTCGACCAGCCTGCGGTCGGTGATGTCGTGAATCGTCCCGGTAATGATGAGCGACTGACCGTCGGCGCTGGTCTGCATCTGGGCCAGCGAATGGACGTGGCGGGTGGTGCCGTCGCGGCGTACCAGCCGGTACTCGAGGTCCAATCGGCCGGTCTCGTGGATCGCGCGCTGGAACTCCCTGATGTATTGCGCGCGATCATCGGCGTGCACGAACTGCTGCGCAAAATCGCCCGGCGGAACCGGGCCCTCGGCAGGGTCGCGCCCAACGATGCGGTACACCTGTTCGGACCAGTGTGAGGGCCCGTCCGGAGTGTGCACCTCGTAGGTGCCGAGGTTTGCGATCGCCTGCGCGACCTTCAGCAGCGATTCGCTCTTCTGCAGCTCCTGCTCGGCGCGGCGCCGGTCGGTGACATCCTCTCCCGATCTCAGCACGCCGACCAGGCGGCCGAGTTCGTCGCTGACGGGTGTCGTGCGCCAGGCGATGAGTTTGATGTCGCCCTTGCTGGTCAGGACCCCGTCCTCCGCGTAGCTCGCCGGGTCAGCCTCGCCCGCGAGCGCCGCACGCAAGCTGGCGCGACCGGCTGCGCGCTGCGACTGCGGCACGCACTGCTCGAACCAATCGCGCCCGATGAGTTCGGGCTCGGTGTAACCGAGGATCTCGCAGCCCTTGCGGTTGATCAGCGAGATGCGGCCAGCCGCATCGAGCGCCAGCAGCATGACCTCGGCGAGATCCAGATACAGCTGCGCGCGATCCCGCTCGCGGCGCAGCGCCTCGTCGGCCGCTTTGCGGACGGTGATGTCGTGAACGAATCCGACGAAGCGCGCCGGCACTGAGCCCGCGACCTTGCCGACCGCAAGCTCGGCGGGGAACAGCGTACCGTCGCGCCGCATCGCGACGACCTCGCGGCCGATGCCGATGATCCGCGCCTGTCCCGTGGTCTGGTACGCCCTCAGGAAAGAGTCGTGGTTCGACCGATGCGGCTCGGGCATCAGCACGCTGACGTTCTGTCCCAGGATTTCGTGCGCGCGGTACCCGAACAGGCGTTCGGCAGACCGGCTGAACGTCTCGATGCGGCCCTGGTCGTCGATCACGATCACGCCGTCGACCGCCGCATCGAGAACTGCACGCAGCTCGAGCGTCGATCGGTCGGTCGGCGCCTCAGCGGGTGCAGATCGGTGCGGACTGCTGTCCACGGGGCTCGGTGGTTGTGATCGACAGCGGACGGCTGCCCGGCGGACGTGTTGCCGCGCGACCGGCGCGGAGCGGGCGTTGCGACTCAGTAATCGTCGCGGTCGTGATCGTCGTCCTCGTCATCGTCCCAGTCATCATCGTCGTCCTCGTCCTCGTCGTCGTCCCAGTCCTCGTCGTCGTCCTCGTCCTCGTCCTCGTCGGTGGATCCGGACCAGCCCTCGGGTTCCTCGGTGGGCTCAACGTCCATTTCCGCCCACGTGTCGAGATCCATTTCCTCGATGTCGCCATCGAGGTGCTGGATCTCCACCAGGGCCTGATCCTCGTCCACGGACAGAACAAGGAATGATTCTTCTTCTTCCAGGTCGCGGTACCACTTGCCGGCGACCGGCTCGTACTCTCTGCCCACTGACTCGATCCTCGATGGACGGTTCGTAAGGACGATCGCCGGCGACGGCGTGGTGTGCAACACGCGAGCCGCGAGCCGCGCAGAAGTGTAGGGGTTCGGGTAGCCCCAGGCAAACCGACCCAGGTGTCCGCGGCCGCCCGGTGCCGGCGCTGCTGGCCACGCATCAGGGGCGGGCGCCGAGAACGGCCTCGGGTCCGGTGCCGTGCATGGCATGGGTCGCCGGGTGGATGACTGCCCCCGCGACGGTCCATGCGGCGGCGGCCAGAATCAGGATGCCGGCCGTGCATCGCGCCGCCGGCCGTCCGAGCACTCCGCCCAGCGTCGAGGCACCCAGCGTCAGGCCGACCATCGCCGGCAGCGTCCCCGCACCGAAGGCGAGCATCGTCAGCGCCCCCGTCAGCGGGCGCCCCGTGGCGGCGGCGACGAGCAGCACCGAATACACAAGGCCACAGGGCATGAATCCCCACAGTGCGCCGAGGGCGGCCGGACGCAGCAGCGGCGGCAGACGCGCGGCGTGGCCGAACGCGGGTCGCAGCCGTGACCAGGCAAGATATCCGAGCCGTTCGGCGCCGAGCAGGTCTCGGCCCGTCACCAGCCGGACCGCGAGGCCGGCGAGCAGCAGCGCGGCGAGCAGGCGCGCCCCGAGCGCCAGCTGCGGAATCGGGGCCGCGCTCGCGAGCGAGCCCAATGTCGCCGCGAGGGCCGCGCCGACGGCGGCGTAGCACGCGAGCCGCGCGCCGTTGAATGCGAGCGCTGCGCCGAGCGGCCGCCGGGCGCCTGCCCCGAAGCTCGCGCCGGCCGCGCTCGCGATGCCGCCGCACATGACCGCACAATGCGCGCTGCCGGCGAAGCCGGCGGCGAGTGCAGCGCCGATGGTCAGCGGCGCGGCGATCATGGATCGTCCGCGGGCGGCGTGCGGGGCGGCTCGTCAGCGAGCACCGACCAGCCGGGCGATTCGAGGTCGTCGAACTGGCCGTCGCCCACCGCCCAGAAGAACGCCCACAGGGCGAAGCCGACCAGTACCAGGCCGAGCGGTATCAGTACGAAGATGATGGTCATACCGCGGCCGCGGGGCCGGACAGCTGCGGCACCGCGGCGGGCGTGCGCGGCGCGCGCGGCAGCCGCGTCAGCCTGAGCGCGTTCAGGACAACGAGCAGCGAACTCGCCGACATGCCCACCGCCGCGAGCCACGGCGGCATGAGGCCGAGGGCCGCGACCGGCAGCGCCACCAGGTTGTAGGCAGCCGACCAGACGAGATTCTGGCGCACGATGGCCACGGTGCGGCGCGCAGTGCGCACCGCGAGCGGCAGGGTTGCGAGATCGCCACTCAGGGCGACGAGATCCGCGCTCGCCTGGGCGAGGGCGGAGCCCGAGCCGAGCGCCAGGGATACCGAGGCCGCGCGCAGCGTCGGAGCGTCGTTGATGCCGTCACCGACCGCGAGCACCCGCGCGCCCTGAGTGCGCAGCGAGCCAACCAGCGAGAGCTTGTCGGCCGGCAAGAGTCGCGCGTGCCAGCGGTCGATGCCCAGGGCCCGGGCGACCGGCTCGACCGCCGCCGCGTGATCGCCGCTCGCAATCAGCGGGCGCAGACCCAGCGCCGACAGCTCGCGGACCACGGCGCGCGCTGCGGGACGCACGGTGTCACCGAGCTCGAAACGCGCCGTCCAGCAGTCCTTGGAGCCGAGGTGCACACCCCTCTCGGGCAGACCCGTCGGCCGCGGGCCCGCCAGTTGGGCCACGAATGCACTGGCGCCGATCCTGTACAGCGTGCCGCGGACACGCCCTTCGATACCCTGCCCGGGATGCACGGCCACCGACTCGGCCGGCGTCGCAGGGACCCGCTCGAACGCTTGCGACAGCGGATGTTCGGAACTGAGCTCCAGCGCGGCCGCGATCTCGAGTGCCGATTCAGGCGTGCCGGCGAGCGCCTCGACCGCGGTCAGCTGCGGACGGCCGAGTGTCAGTGTGCCGGTCTTGTCGAACACCACCGTGTCGGCGGTGGCGAGCGCCTCGAGCGCGTCGGCCCGGGTCACCAGCAACCCGTGGCGGGCGAGGCAGGCGGTCGCGGCAGTAATGGCGGTCGGCGTCGCGAGCGACAGCGCGCATGGGCAGGTGACGACCAGCACCGCGAGCGTCGCCTCAAATGCTCTCGACGGGTCGACCAGCAGCCACGCCCCGGCAACGAGCGCCGCCCCGATGATGATGCGCGACACGAACCAGCTCGCCGCCCGGTCGGCGAGCCGGGCGAGGCGCGGCCGCTCGGTCTGAGCGCGCTCGAGCAGGCGCACGATTCCTGCGAGCACCGTCGACTGGCCGACCGCGGTCAGCCGAACCTCGACGGGTGCCCCGGTATTGACGGCCCCGGCGATGACGCCCGCGCCCGCCGGCTTGCCGACCGGCAGGGATTCGCCGGTCAGCAGCGCCTCGTCCGCTTCGGTCGTGCCGCGCTCGACGATGCCGTCGGCCGGAAAGCACTCACCGACGGGTACCAGCACGCGATCTCCGGTCGCCAGAGTCGCGACCGGCACGCGCTCGCGCCCGCCCGCGCCGAGCCTCAGGGCCGTGGCCGGCACGAGGTGCAGCAGCGCCTCGCCAGTCGAGCCGGCGCGATGGCGCGCAAGCATTTCCACGTAGCGACCCAGCAGCAGCAGGAAGATGAACATGACGACCGAGTCGAAATACACCTCGCCGCGCCCGGCGAGCGTGTTCCACGCGCTCGCGATCCATGCAAGGCCGATACCAAGGGCCACCGGCACGTCCATGCCGACCTGGCGCGCGCTGAGGGAGTGGTAGGCGCCGGCGAAAAAAGGGCGACCTGCATAGACGAGCACCGGGGTCGTGACCACGAGGCTGACGATGCGCAGGTACTGGCGGATCACCGGGTCCATTCCGTCGACTGCGCCGACATAGAGTGCGACGGCGATCATCATCACCTGCATCATGCCGAAGCCCGCGACTGCAAGGCGCTTCAGGGCCGCGCGGCGCTCGCGGGTCGCGACGGCCAGCGTGTCCGTCGCGCCGAGCACGTGCGGCCGGTAGCCGAGCGCGGCGGTCGCCCGCAGCAGCGTCCCGAGCGACGTGCGTGCCGGGTCGAACGCAATCTGCGCGCGCGCCGTGGCGGGGTTGACGCTCGAGCGCGCGACGCCCGGCAGCTGCGCGAGCCGCTGGCCGATCAGCCAGCCGCAGGCCGCGCAGCGCAGTCCCTCGACCAGCAGGTTGACGACCGAGTGCTCGCCTTCATGACCGAGCAGCGGGCGCTGCACGTCCGGTCGGTCATACGTCGACCACAGGTCCTCATCTCCCGCCACCGGGCGCGGGCCGGGCGCCGAGCGATAGCGGTAGTAGTCGCCGAGCCCGGCCTCGTCGATCAGCTCGGCGGCGGCCCGGCAGCCGATGCAACAGACGGTCTGCCCGCGGCCGTCGACGGTGACCGCGAAGCGAACGCCGGGCAGGAGCGGCTCGCCACAGTGAAAGCAGGGCGTGCCGCCGGCCTCGGTCATGAACCCGGTCTCGGTCGCAACGTCAGAGATCCCGGCGCATCGATGAACTCACCCATCAGCCGCCAGGCACGGTCGGGCGGAAAGATCTCGACGGACCAGTGGCCTGGCGCGAGGGGCGGCAGCTTGGCGGTATAGCTGCCGGTCGCTGTTGTCTCGAGGTTGACCCGCTGGTCGAGCCCGACGCGAGTCGCGTGCGAGAAAACAGCGACGAGACTGGCCGGCATCGCTGCCCCGCCCGCGGCCGGCCGCGACAACCACGCTTCGAGTGTGCCATCAGCGCTGCGCAGTTGAATCTCGACTCCGCCGCGTGCGGCGAGCTGGTCGCCGGTGAGGTCCCGGTGGATCGCCGGTCCGGGCTGGCCGAGTGCGTCGGCGACCTCCGGATCGGCGCCGCGCGCGGCAAGCACGGCGCTGGTGACGGCGCCGATCACCGCCAGCAGCGGCAGCGTGATCACGAGCCACACGATGGGCTCGTGGTGCCAGGGACGCTCGAGTGGGGTCGGTGGGGTGCGGGAGTGCGGCATGACTGTCCTTGCGCCTCACGGCGCGATGAAGCGGGCCTTCTCGACCACCCGCACGGCCGGTGCGTCGGTGGCCATGAGCTCGAAACGGATCGTTCGCCCGCCGCGGATCGTGCCGGCCGGCACCGATACCCGGACCGCGACCGAATAGACCTCTCCGCCCTCGACGTGCCAGCTCGCCCGGCCTTCCCGGATCCGGGCGCCGGCGATGCCGGTCACGGCCAGCGCGAACGTGTGCGCCGCCTGGTCCTTGTTGAGGATTCGCAGGGTGTAGACGTTCTCGATCTGATTGTCCTCGGTTTCGCGGTACAGCGCGTTGCGGTCGCGGATGACGTCGAGCCCGACGATGTTGCGCGTCAGCAGGCCGCCGAGGCCTGCCACAAAGATCACCGACAACAGCGTCGCGTATACCAGCGTGCGCGGTCGCAGCAGCCGCGATGGCCTACCGTCGAGCGCATTCTGAGTCGTGTACCGCACCAGGCCGCGTGGGTAGCCGACCTTGTCCATCACGGAGTCGCAGGCATCGATACAGGCGGCGCAGGCGATGCATTCGTATTGCAGGCCCTCGCGGATGTCGATACCCGTCGGGCAGGCCTGTACGCACAGCGTGCACTCGATGCAGTCGCCGAGCCCTTGGGCTTTGTAGTCGACGTGGCGGCCGCGCGAGCCACGCGGCTCGCCGCGGGCCGCGTCGTACGTGATGATCAGACTGTCCCGGTCGAACATCGCGCTCTGAAAGCGCGCGTAGGGGCACATGTACTTGCAGACCTGCTCGCGCATGTAGCCTGCGTTGGCGTAGGTCGCGGCACCGTAGAACAGCGTCCAGAACAGCGGCCAGCCGCTCAGCGACAGTGTCAGGAAGTCGCGCGTCAGTGGCCCGACCGGAGCGAAGAAACCGACGAAGCTGAGCCCGGTCCAGAGCGCGAGCACGAGCCACGCCGCTTGCTTGAACGCCTTGCGCACGAGCTTGGTGACGCTCCAGCGGGCGCGGTCGAGCTTGATGCGCTGTGCGCGGTCGCCTTCGGCCATGTGCTCGATCCAGACGAACGCCTCGGTCCAGACCGTCTGCGGGCAGGCGTAGCCGCAGAACACGCGGCCGGCAAGTGCCGTGACGAAGAACAGCGACAGGCCTGCGAGCACCAGGATCCACGTCAGGTAGATGAAGTCCTGGGGCCACAGCACCAGACCAAACAGCCAGAACTTGCGGGCCGGCAGGTCGAACAGCACCGCCTGGCGGCCATCCCACGTGAGCCACGGCAGCAGGTAGAAAAGTCCGAGCAGCACGAATACCGCGATGCGGCGCAGCGTGTCGAACCGGCCTTCGACCTCGCGCGGGTACACCTTGGTGTGTTTGGCGTAGAAGGAACCGCCGTCAGCGGGTGACGGCAACGGCGGCGGCGCGCCGCCTGCTACGCCCAGCCGGGCGTTCACGGCTTGTCCCGCAGCCAGGGTGCCACGTCGCGAGTGCGCTGCGTGTGCTGGGTCCGGGCGAGATAGATCGACAGTGCGCTCGACACCGCGGCAACCAGCCAGAAAAAGAAGAATCCGAGCGCGTATCCGGCGTTATGGCTCGCCAGCAGGCCGGCAAGGACAGTGCCCTCGCCGAGCGCGACCGGATCGAAGACCGCGAAGAAGAACATCGTGGCGGCCGCCCCGGCCAGGAACGACGGCCACAGCACGATCGCCAGATCCTGGCGGGCGCGGCTCCAGGCCGATGCCGGTGCGGAGTCCGGCGCGCCCTCGGTGGGCTCTCCGGTTGGCGGAGGTCCCGTATCGCGGTCAGGTGCCGGAGCCATTCGGATCCGGAGGCGCCGCGGCCGGGGCCTCCCCCGCTGCCGCAGGGATCGGGGCGAGGCTCAGGACAAAGGCCGCGAGCAGTCTCACCTTCTGTTCGCCGAGGAGCTCGAGGTGTGCCGGCATGCGGTTGCTCCGGCCGTTCGAGATCGTCTCCTTGATGTCCGCGAGCGAGCCGCCGTAGATCCAGATGGTGTCCGTCAGGTTTGGCGCTCCAAGCGCAATACTGCCCTTGCCGTCTGGGCCGTGGCACGCGACGCACAGAGTGGCGAACTTCTCCTGGCCCGCCGCCACGAGTGCCGCCTCGGGTGCCGGCCGGCCCGACAGGCTGTAGACGTAATTCGCGACGGCCTCGATGCCGTCGGCGCCGAGCACGTCCTTCCAGGCGGGCATCACGCCCTGGCGCCCGCCGCTGATCGTCGCCAGAACCTGCTCAGGCTCGCGGCCCCACGTCAGATTCGGCGAGGTCAGGTTCGGGAAGCCCTTGGCACCACGCGCATCGGAGCCGTGGCATGTCGAGCAATTTGCACCGAACAGGTTTTTGCCGATCTTCAGTGCCGCCGAATCCCTGGCGAGGTCTGCCAGCGGCACGTTGTCGAAACGCGCGAACTCACGGGCGGTGAGTGCGTTGGCCTGGTCGGTCTGTTCCTGCCACTGGCTCGCCTGCGACCAGCCAAGCGTGCCATGGAATACTGCCAGCCCCGGAAACAGCACGAGGTAGACCACCGCGAAGGCAACCGTGAAGTAGAAGACGAACAGCCACCAGCGCGGCAGCGGGTTGTTGTACTCGCGCAGGTCGCCGTCCCAGACGTGCCCGGTCGTCTCGGCGCCGGGTCGCTGCTCGCCAGGCTTGCGCCGCTCCGATCCGAGGAACAGCCACAGCAGCACGGCGACGTTGGCAATCGTCAGGACCGCGACCCACCAGCTCCAGAACCCGTTCATCGCTGAGCTCCCGGCGTGCGTGCCCCGTCCTCTTCCAGCGGCAGACGGGCCGCGGACTCGAAATCAGCCCGTCGCCGCCGGCTGAAGCTCCAGGCGATGACGCCCACGAATGCGAGCATCGACATCAGGGTCGTGATACCGGCGACCCAGCCGAACACGGTCGGGTTCATGGTCAGCGCTTCCACGTCTTGGAGGCGATTCCGAGGCCTTGCAGGTAGGCGATCAGCGCATCCTGCTCGGTCCTGCCTTCGACCTCGGCCTTCGCGCCGGCGATCTCGGCGTCGGTGTAGGGCACGCCCACGATTCTGAGCGCGCGCATCTTGGCGGCCGTGCCCGTCGCGTCCACCTTGTTCACCGCAAGCCACGGGAACCCGGGCATGTTGGATTCCGGCACGACGTCGCGCGGGTTGTTGAGGTGCACGCGGTGCCACTCATCGGAGTAACGCCCGCCGACGCGCGCAATGTCTGGCCCGGTGCGTTTCGAGCCGAACTGGAACGGGTGGTCGTACACCGCCTCGCCGGCCAGCGAGTAATGGCCGTAGCGCTCGGTCTCGGCACGCAGCGGCCTGATCATCTGCGTGTGGCACAGATAGCACCCCTCGCGCAGGTAGACGTCGCGGCCCTCCACCTGCAGCGCGGTGTAAGGCTTGACCCCCGGCGCGGCCTCGGTCACCTCGCCGGCGAAATACAGCGGCACGATCTCGACCAGTCCGCCCACGCTGATGACGAGCGCCGTCAGCACGCCGAGCAGGCCGACGTTCTTTTCGACTCTTTCATGATTCATGGGCGGGCCTTCCTGGTCGGTCGCCGGGCGCTCAGGCGGAGGCGGGTTGCAGCACCGGCTGGTCCGCGGTCGTGGCGCTCGCGGCCGTCACGGTCTTCCAGACGTTGTAGGCCATGATGAACATGCCCGCGAACACCAGCACGCCGCCCGCCAGCCGCACGGCATAGAACGGGTAGGTGGCCTTCAAGGCCTCGACGAACGTGTACGTCAGCGTGCCGTCGGGGTTCGTCGCACGCCACATCAGCCCCTGCATCACGCCTGCGATCCACATCGCGGCCACGTACAGCACGATGCCGACGGTCGTGGTCCAGAAATGCACGTCGATGAGCTTGGTGCTGTACATCGAGGTGCGGCCATAGAGGCGGGGGATCAGCACGTAGAGCGCACCGATCGTTACCATCGCGACCCAGCCGAGTGCTCCCGAGTGCACGTGGCCGATCGTCCAGTCCGTGTTGTGCGAGAGCGCGTTGACGGTCTTGATCGACATCATCGGCCCCTCAAAGGTCGACATGCCGTAGAACGACAGCGACACGATGAGGAACTTCATGATCGGGTCCGTGCGCAGCTTATGCCACGCGCCCGACAGCGTCATGATGCCGTTGATCATGCCGCCCCAAGACGGCGCGATCAGCATCAGCGAGAACACCATGCCGAGCGACTGCGCCCAGTCGGGGAGCGAGCTGTAGATCAGGTGGTGCGGCCCGGCCCACATGTAAAGCGAGATCAGGGCCCAGAAATGCACAACTGACAGCCGGTACGAGTAGATCGGGCGGCCGGCCTGTTTCGGCACGAAGTAGTACATGATTCCGAGGAAACCGGCGGTCAGGAAGAAGCCGACCGCGTTGTGGCCGTACCACCATTCCACCATTGCGTCCACGACGCCCGGGTACGCCGAATAGGACTTCCACAGCGACACCGGAATCTCGGCGCTGTTGACGATGTGCAGCACCGCGACGGTGATGATGTACGAGGCGAAGAACCAGTTCGCGACGTAGATGTGCTTGACCTTGCGCGTGGCGAGCGTGCCGAAGAACACGACTGCGTAGGCGATCCACACGACCGCGATCGCGATCCCGATCGGCCACTCGAGCTCGGCGTACTCCTTGGCGCGGGTGATGCCGAGCGGCAGCGTGATGGCCGCCGCGACGATGATCGCATTCCAGCCCCAGAACGTGAACGTGGCCAGTGGCCCGGCGAACAGCCGCGCGTGACAGGTGCGCTGCACAACGTAGTACGAGGTCGCGAACAGCGCGCTACCGCCGAAGGCGAAGATCACGGCGTTCGTGTGCAGCGGCCGGAGCCGCCCGTAGCTGAGCCACGGGATATCGAAGTTCAAGGCCGGAAACAGCAGCTGGCTCGCGATCACGACTCCGACCAGCATCCCGACGATGCCCCAGACGACGGTCATCAGCGCGAATTGCCGCACCACGGTGTCGTTATAGGTTTCCACGCGTTCCATGTGCTGTCCGCTTGCAAGGTGAGGAAATGCTGCCGCGTAGCCGCTTTCCCGCAGCGCCTAGAGCCTAGCCGACGGCCCGGATCGACCCCCATACGGAAATGCACACTTGCGCTGCGGCAAACACCGATGCGCCGCCCGCCCGCCGGCGCTTAACGGTATAGTGATCAGCCGTGCGCGGCCCGACGCCGCCAGCCCGAAATCCCATGTCCGCAGCAGAATTCCGTGCCCGTGCGCGCCGGCTCCGCGATGCGCGCCGCCTGATCGTCAAGGTCGGCTCGGCGCTGTTGGTCGATGCGAACAGCGGCCGGCTCAATCGCGTCTGGCTCGAGAGCCTGGCGGATGACCTGGCGCGCGCGACGACGCGCGGCCAGCAGGTGCTCGTCGTCAGTTCCGGTGCGATCGCCATGGGTCGGCGGCATCTCGGGCTCGCCGGCCGCCGTCTGCGTCTCGAGGAGAGCCAGGCCGCCGCGGCCGTCGGCCAGATCCGGCTCGCGCATGCCTGGCAGGAAGTCCTCGAGGCGCGTGGGCTCGCCGTCGCGCAGCTGCTGCTGACGCTCGAGGATACCGAGGAGCGGCAGCGCTACCTCAATGCGCGTGCGACCCTGCACACACTGCTGTCGCTTGGCGCCGTCCCGGTGATCAACGAGAACGATACCGTCGCGACGGCGGAGATCCGCTACGGCGACAACGACCGGCTGGCAGCCCGCGTCGCGCAGATGGCGAGTGCCGAGTGCCTGGTGCTGCTCTCGGACGTCGACGGGCTGTACACCGCCGACCCGGGCCGCGACCCCGGCGCGGCCCTGGTGCCTGAGGTGCGCCGAATCACCGCGGAGATCGAGGCCATGGCGGGCGGGCCTGCCTCCGGACTGGGTGCGGGTGGAATGATGACCAAGATTGCGGCCGCGCAGATCGCCGTCGGCGCGGGCTGCAGCCTGTGCATCGCGAGCGGCCATCGGATGCATCCGCTCAAGGCGATCGAGGACGGGGAGCGCTGCACGTGGTTCGTGCCGGTCGCGACACCGGTGGCCGTTCGCAAGCAGTGGATCGCCGGCACGCTCAAGCCCCGCGGCCGGCTGTTCGTCGACGACGGGGCCGCCGCGGCCCTCGGTCGCGGCAAGAGCCTGCTGCCGGCGGGCGTGACCCGCATCAGCGGCCGCTTCGAACGCGGCGACACCGTCAGCGTGATCGCCGCCGGGCGCGAGGTCGCCCGCGGACTCACGGCCTATTCCTGGGAAGACGCGGCGCGGATCGCCGGCCGGCGCAGCACTGAGATCGAGGCGCTGCTCGGCTATCGGGGACGCGAGGAACTGATACACCGCGACGATCTGGTGATGCTCCGGGAGCCCGGGGGGATGAACACATGACGTCCGATCAAGCCGGCAGCAACGCATCGCTCGGCGAGATCATGGAACGGCTCGGCCGGGAGGCGGTGGCGGCGGCGCGGGTCCTTGCCAGCACACCGCGGCGCACCAAGGATGCGGCGCTCGCGACGGCGGCGGCGACGCTGCGGACCCGGGCAGCGGCGATACTCGAGGCCAACGCCCGCGACGTGACCGCCGCACGCGGCCGCGGCACTGCGTTGCTCGATCGGCTGCGGCTCGACGCCACGCGCATCGAGGCGACAGCTCTGGGCCTCGAGCAAATCGCCGAACTGCCGGACCCGATCGGTGCGGTCACCGCGGAATGGTCGCGGCCCAACGGCCTGCGGTTCCAGCGCGTGCGCGTCCCGCTTGGCGTCGTCGGCATCATCTACGAGAGTCGCCCGACCGTGACCGCCGATGCCGGCGCCCTGTGCCTGAAGTCCGGCAACGCCGTCATCCTGCGGTGCGGCTCGGAGAGCTTGCACTCGAGCCGGGCTATCCATGCGTGCCTCGAGGCAGGACTCGAGGCCGCGGGGCTGCCGGTCGCGGCGATCCAGCTCGTGCCCACGACGGACCGTGAGGCCGTCGGATACATGCTCTCCGGCATGGCCGACTACATTGATGTTCTCGTGCCGCGTGGCGGTCGCAGCCTGATCGAACGGGTGCAGCGGGAGGCGCGGGTACCTGTGATCGGCCACCTCGACGGGAACTGCCACGTCTACGTCGATCGCGACGCGGATCTGCGCATGGCTCGCGAGATCGTGCTCAATGCCAAGCTGCGACGCACCGGCGTGTGCGGTGCGGCCGAGACACTGCTCGTTGACCGCGCCGCCGCAGCGACGCACCTTGCGCCGCTGGTTCGGGCACTGCTCGAGGCCGGTTGCGAGGTGCGCGGTGACGAGGCCTGCCGCGCGGTCGATCGGCGGGTGCGGCCGGCGAGCGAGGAGGACTGGTACACGGAGTACCTGGACGCGATCATCGCGGCACGCCTCGTCGACGGGGTGGACGGCGCGATCGCGCACATCGCCCGCTATGGATCAGCGCACACCGAGTCGATCATTACCGACAATGCGGCCACGGCCGAACGCTTTCTGGGTGCCGTCGACAGCGCCATCGTGCTGCACAACGCCTCGACCCAGTTCGCCGACGGCGGCGAGTTCGGCATGGGGGCGGAGATCGGCATCTCGACCGACAAGTTTCACGCCCGCGGGCCCGTCGGCGTCGAGCAGCTGACGAGCTACAAGTACGTCGTGCGCGGCAGCGGCCAGGTCCGGCCGGTCTGATCGCCGCGCGTGCGCCGCCCGAGGCCCGGCGCAGGGGCCGGTTCAGGCGGGGGTCAGGTCGGCGCCCACTGCTGCGAGGCCGCCTCGCAAGGACCAGGCGTCGCGAATTCCGGCGCGGCGCAACGCCTCGGCCGCGGCCCTGGAGCGCTGCCCGCGGGCGCACAGCACCAGATAGCGGCCGGAGGCATCGAGCTGTCGCGGGTCCTCGAGCAGGCGATCGAACGGGATGTGCCGGTGGGGGCATGGCGCAGGCCGCTCGGCCCGCTCGCGCGCGTCGCGCACGTCGATCACCGTGAACCCGTCGGCCACCGCCGCGGCCAGCGCCGGGGCCGGCAGCTCGAGATCCTGGAGCGGGGCGGCTGCCGTCGCCGGCGGCAGCCGTGCGCAGCTGCGGCCCGCGCACTCCGGCGCGCGGCGCGCCGTGATGCGACGCATCTCGAGCGTTCCGAGGTCGACGAGCACGACCGCGTGTTCGGCGGGCGTTGGCATCCCGAGCACCAGCTTCAGCACCTCGAGCGCCTGCAGGCTGCCGAGCACTCCGGGTACGGGTCCCAGCACTCCGGCCTCGGCGCAGTTGCCGACCAGGCCGTCGCGCGTCGCTTCGGGCCACACGCATCGCAGGCACGCCCCACCGGGCCTCACGACCTGCAGCTGGCCCTCATACTGGTAGACGCTCGCGAGCACTGCGGGCTTGCCGAGCCGCACGGCGGCGTCGTTGACCGCGAAGCGCGTCGTGAAGTTGTCGCTGCAGTCGACGAGCGCGTCGTAGCCTTGCGCGAGCACCTGCAGGCTGGCCGCATCCGCGCGCTCCACGTACGCACGCACGTCGACCTCGGGGTTGAGCGCGCGCAGCCGCTCGGCTGCGAGCAGCGCCTTGGGCCGGCCGACGTCGGCAAGCTCATAGAGCGTCTGCCGGTGCAGGTTGGAGGGCTCGAGCACGTCGGCATCGACGACGCCGAGGGTGCCGAGGCCCGCGCCGGCGAGGTACGTCAGGACCGGCACACCCAGTCCGCCCGCGCCGATCACCAGCACCTTCGCCGCACGCAGCCGCGCCTGTCCCGCCACGCCCACCTGCGCAAGCACGACCTGACGGGAGTAGTCCGGTCGCGGCTGGCCCTCCGGATGGGCAGAGCTCCCGGGGCTGCCGGAGTTCCCGTGTGCCTCGCCATGATCGGAATGATCGGGCGGGGCGGCGCAGCGCTCGCAGTTGACCCAGCCCGAATTGCCGTCCGCGTAGTACTCCTTCTTCCAGATCGGAACGCGGTGCTTGACCTCGTCGATGATGTAGCGGCAGGCCGCCAAGGCCTCGCCGCGGTGGGCGCTGCTGACACCCACCCACACGGCGAGCTCGCCGAGTGCAAGTGCTCCGACCCGGTGGGCGCAGCGGGCGCGGCGGACGCCGAAGCGGCGGATCGCCTCGCTGACGATCCGCTCGCCTTCCTTGGTTGCGAGCTCCGCATACGCCTCGTACTCGAGGCGAGTGACGGCCCGGCCGTCGTTGTGGTCACGCACCCAGCCTTCGAAGCTCGCGTAACCACCCGACGCGCGGTCCTCGAGCGCCGCACGCAGCGCTGCGGTGTCGAGCGGCCGGTCGCTGAACTCGAAGCCGGCCATCTCAGCCACCCGCGACCGGCGGAATGAACACGACCATCGAGCCGTCGGCGAGCGGCGCCTGCCAGTCGGCGAACTCCCCATCGATCGCCACCCGCAGCTGGGCGCGTCCGAGCGTGAGGCCGTGCCGCGCGCGCAGCTCCTCATAGAGCGCGGCCGCCGTCGTCGCGCCGGTCACGACGCGCTCCTGGCTGACGCCCGCCTGTTCGCGGAGCACCGCGTAGTACCGGACCTCGATCGTGCTCATGGTGCGGTGCCGTCGGCGGCGGCAAGGGCCGCCGCGTAGTCGGCCGGCGTATTGACGTTGGCGAGTGCACCCGGAACGGCGAGGTCGAGGAGCCGCGCGGGGTGCGTCAGCAGGAATTTCCGCGGGCAGCTGTGACCGCCGGCCACGTAGGCCGCGAGCGGTTCCCGGCTGCGCGCCTCCCAGATCGCGCACAGGGGCTCTGGCAGCCCGTCCTCGCTGCTCCGATAGGCGGTGGCGAGCGCCGTCGGATCGCGCAGCGCGATCAGATGCTCGAGCGTGGCCGCGTCGAGCAGCGGCAGGTCGACCGCGACCACGAGCCAGGCACGGTCCGGCCGGGTCTCGAGCGCCGCCAGGATGCCCGCGACGGGACCTGCGTCCGCCAGCCGGTCGATGACCTGCGGCCAGCGGGCGCGCTCTGCCTCGGTGGTCTGATCGGCGCGGACCGACACGAAGGTCTCGGGCGCATGACGGCCGACCAGCCGGACCGCGCGCGCGAGCTGGGTCTCGCCGCCGAAGGGCAGCGCCGCCTTGTCGCGCTGCATCCGGGTGCTGCGCCCGCCGGCGAGCACGAGGCCCGCGAGCCCGCCTTCAGCGGCCACCGGATTCTCCGTGGTCGGTCTTGCCACCGTGTTTTGCGAGCAGCCGGGTCTCGGCGATCACGATGTCGTGCGACAGCGCCTTGCACATGTCGTAGACCGTCAGCGCCGCGACGCTCGCACCGGTCAGCGCTTCCATCTCGACGCCGGTGCGATGGTGGACCCCGACCTCGCAGCGGATGACGACCTCATCGCCCTGCGCCTCGATGTCGATGTGGCACCGCTCCAGGCCGAGCGGGTGGCAGAACGGGATCAGGTCGTGGGTGCGCTTTGCGGCCATCGTGCCCGCGATGATCGCGGTCTGAAAGACCGGGCCCTTGGCGGTCGCGTACCCGGCCTCGCGCAGCACCGCCGCGACCGGCGCGGGTAGCCGCACGCGCGACTCGGCAACGGCGCTGCGCGCCGTGACCTCCTTGGCGCCGACGTCGACCATGGCCGGGCTGCCGTCGCCGCTGAGGTGCGTGAGCGTGCTCATCAGCCCCCGATGTAGTACATCTCAATCTTGTGTTCGGTGCCCGAGGCGCGCGTGCCGGCCCGGCTCTCGCTGTAGCGATCGCTGCGGCCGAGCCAGGCCGTCCGGATGAGGTCGACGAGCGTGGCATCATTCGCGCCCGCGCGCAGCGGAGTTCGTAAGTCGAGCCCGTGCGTCGCGAACAGGCACGTATAGAGCACCCCTTCGGACGACAGGCGGGCGCGGGTGCAGGCACCGCAGAACGGCTGGCTGACGGAGGAGATGAAGCCGATCTCGCCGCGTCCGTCGGCGAACGCGTAGCGCTCCGCCACCTCGCCGCGGTAGCCGGCGGCCAGCGGCACCAGCGGCCAGCGCGCGTGAATCGTCGCGTGCAGCTCGCGGGATGGCACGACGCGGGCGCGATCCCAGTGATTGCGGGTCCCGACGTCCATGTACTCGATGAACCGCACGACGACCGGCGTGCCGCGGAACTGCTCGACCAGCGGCAGCACCGTGTGATCGTTGACGCCGCGCTGCACGACGCAGTTGATCTTGACCGGGACGAGGCCCGCGGCGAGCGCCGCTTGCACACCCTCGAGGATCTCCGCCGGGTCGCCGAAGCCGCCCGACATCGTCCGGAACACCGCCGGGTCGAGCGAGTCGAGGCTCACGGTGACGCGCCCGAGGCCCTGCGCCTTCAGCTCCTCGGCGAGGCGCGCGAGCAGCACGCCGTTGGTCGTGAGTGCGACATCCTCGACGTCCGGTAGCGCGGCGAGGTCGCCGACGAGTTCCGGCAGCCCCGCCCGCAGCAGCGGCTCGCCGCCAGTCAGGCGCAGCTTGCGGACCCCGAGTCCCACGAACATCCCGGCAAGCCGGGTGATCTCCGGGAACGACAGCCGCTCGGCCGCGCCGAGGAAGCGGTAGCCGTCGCCGTAGGTCTCCTTCGGCATGCAGTAAGGACAGCGGAAATTGCAGCGGTCCATGACCGATATCCGCAGGTCGTGCATGGCCCGGCCACGGCGGTCGAGCGGTGCCTTCGGATCGTGCAGCGAGACGACGGGAGTCATGGTTACCAAGTGTAGAACGGGGCGAGGCTGCCAGGTTCCCAGCGGGATTCCGGGGCGAGTTCGACGAAGCCGGACGTCCCTGCCAGCGCCGCGAAATCCCCGGAGCCGTGGGTCGGATGGGGGGCGAGCGCGCCCGACCGGTCCGCGCCGTCAACCCGGTCGACCGGCAGAAACGTCGTCAGGGCATGGCGCTGGTGCCAGGCGGCCGCGAGTGGCGCGAAGACCGGCCCTGGTGGAATCGCGCCGACCAGGCGCACCAGCGCCGGCAGCACGTAGCGGATCAGGCACACGAGCGTCGAGACCGGGTTACCGGGCAGCGCGAACACGATCGGGCCGTCCGGCCGGATCCCGAACCACAGCGGCTTGCCCGGCCGCTGTGCGACCTTGTGGAACACCTGCTCGACGCCGAGCTCGGCGAGTACGGCCGGGACGTGATCGAAGCGCCCGGCAGAGACGCCGCCGCTCAGCACCAGCACGTCATGGGTCGCAAGGTGACGGGCGAGCGCCGCGCGGATCCGGACCGGGTCGTCCATCACGTGATCATCGGTCGGCTGCCCGAAGCCGTGTTGCCGAAGCGCCGCTGCGACGCCGTACGCGTTCGAGCGGCGCACCTGCCACGCGGCGGGCCGCGTGCCCGGCGGCACCAGTTCATCGCCAGTCGAGATCACGGCGACCCGCGGCTCGCGGCTGACGAGCAGCGAGGTGCGCCCGGCCGATGCGGCGATTGCGACCTCGGGCCCGCGCAGGCACGCGCCGGCCGCCAGCAGTTGCGCTCCGGCGCGCGCATCGGTGCCCTGCCGGTGCACGTTGGCGAAGGCCGCCACGTGGACACGGTCCGCGATGATCGCGACGCCGTGTTGCAGCGCGATGTCCTCGATTGGAACGACCGCATCGGTGCCCGGCGGCAGCACCGCGCCGGTCATGACCTCAAGGCAGGTCTCGGGGGTCGCCAGCGTTGCGGGCGGCGCGCCAGCGGCGACCACTCCGGCGATCCGGAATGATCGCCGGCCGCGCGCGAATTCGGCGTGCGCGATGGCGATGCCGTCCATCGCCACGCGGTCGAAAGGCGGCTGATCCAGGTCAGCTAAAATGGCCTCGCGGAGCACCCGGCCGCCGGCGCGCTCGAGCGGGCAGTACTCGGAGCCGAGCGCAGTCAACCGCGCGGCAATCGCGGCCTCGGCCTGCGCCGGAGTCAGCATCCGCGTGCACCGCTACTTCTTCGCCTGCGCGTCCTTGTAGGCGTGGAGCTGGACGTTGAACGTCTCAGCCACGGTCTCCTCGTCGGTGACCGCGGCGTTGTGCTTCTCGACCCTGATCTTCTCGCGCGCGTCCTGCTCCTTCTTCTGAGCATCAGTGAGCTTCGTTCCCGCCGGTGCCGGGGGGTTCTCCTCATCGACGCATTTCAGATATCCGTCCATCGCGGCCATGAACTGCTTGACACCTTTCTGGGCGGCGACCATCTCCTCCAGCTTGGCAGTGCTGCCATCCGGGAACGGACCGGGCTTCGGCGGGTAGTCGCAGGCCGCAAAGCTGGATGGGGCCGCCGCAAGGGCTCCGAGCGCGACTAAGAACGCGCAGACTCTCGGGTACCGGATCATTGAGAAACCTCGTTCTGCGGCCGACATGGCCAGCGCTGGCTGCCCAGTCTAATGACTTCGAGGCCGCGGGGCGATCTGCGACCTGCAATTCGTGATTACCAATGGGGTACAACGTCTGTGGCCTCGCCGGTACGATCCGGCGCCACCGTGAGTGCCATGCTCGATCCCGGCAGCGCCGCGCATCCTGGGCGCAGAATCCAGTGCATGCGCACCCGGGTAGCGATCCGCCGACGGTGGTTCACCGCCGCCAGTCGGCTGCCCGGGCGAGAGCATGTCACTGCGGCGCAGGCGGCCGCGCGCGGCGCCTGATGGACGAGACGCCTGACGCTGCCGAGTGGATTCCGGGCCGGGCCGTGGCGATCGCGCCCGGTGTGCGGCGCGTGCTGGCGCCGAACCCTGGCCCCATGACCGGGCCCGGCACCAATACCTATCTCGTCGGCCGTGACCGCGTCGTGATCCTCGATCCGGGCCCGGCACTCGACAGCCACGTCGCGGCAATCCTGGCGGCCGTTGGCCGCGCCACGGTCGTCGCGATCGCCGTCACGCACACCCACCGCGACCACTCGCCCGCGGCCGCGCCGCTGCATGCGGCGCTCGGCGCCCCGCGCCGCGGCGCGCTGCCGCGTCACAGGGAGTTTCACGACGCAAGCTTCGTCGCCGACCTGCCGGCCGGGGACGGTACCGTTCTCGACACCGACGTCGGCGCGCTGCGCGCGGTCGCAACGCCGGGTCATGCCTCGAACCACCTGTGCTGGGTCCAGCCCGATGGGCGCCGGCTCTACACCGGCGACCATGTGCTCGGCACGGTCTCGCCGGTAATCCTGCCGCCCGACGGGGACATGAGCGAGTACCTCGACTCCCTGGCGCGGCTCGACGCCCTCGAGGCGCAGACGATTCTGCCGGGTCACGGGCCGGTGCTTGCCGAGCCGAAGGCGGTGATCGCCGGGCTCGTCCGGCACCGGCAGATGCGCGAGGCGCGGGTACTGGCGGCGCTCCGGGACCTGGGGCCCGCCTCGATCGAGGAGCTGCTGCCGCAGGTCTACGCAGACGTCGATCCGGCGCTGCACGCCATGGCCCGGTATTCGCTCGAGGCGCATCTGCTGAAGCTCGAGCGTGAACGCCGCGCCCGCCGCGACGACGGCCGCTGGCAGGCCCGGTGAGCGGCATCGGAATCCGTCTCGAGCGCGTTGGGCTCGAACTCGGAGGACGCACGATCCTGACGGGCATCGATTTGGAGCTATCGCCCGGTGAGCACGTACTGCTGCTCGGGGCAAACGGCGCCGGCAAGACCCAGTTCCTCAAACTCCTCGCCGGCGAGCGCTGGCCGACCCCGGCGGGGCGCGAGCAGCGGACCTATCACGATCGCCACGGACGATCCCTCGAGCTCTCGGAACTCCTGCCGCGCATCGCGCACGTCGGGGGCGAACGCCAGGACAAGTACGTACGCTACGACTGGAATTTCAGCGTCGAGCGCGTCGTCGCGACCGGCTGCCACGGCGGCGACCGGCCGATCATCGCGCTCAGTGCGGCGCAACGGCGCCGGGTTCGTGGCCTGCTCCGGCGCCTGAAGCTGTGGCGCCTCAGGCGGCGACGGTTCCTGACGCTGTCGTACGGCGAGCGGCGCCGGGTCCTGCTCGCCCGCGCGCTCGCCGGCCGACCGCGGCTGCTGCTGCTCGATGAGCCCTACAACGGACTCGACCGCGATTCGCGTGCGCTGCTCGACGGTGAGCTGGCGCGGCTCGCGGACACGCAGCTGACGATGGTGCTGGCCGCGCACCGTGCCGCGGACGCGCCGCGGGGGTTTGGGCGGGTACTCGCACTGCATGGCGGCCGGCTGGTGTACGACGGCGCGCGGCGGATGGCGGCGCAGCACTGGCTGCGGGAGCCGCCCGAGCCGGTCACGCGGCGGCCGCGCCGGCGGCTGCCGGACCGGCGTGTGCTCGCCGGGACCGGCCAGGCATTGGTCGAGCTTCGCGCGGTGGACCTGTATCGGGACTATCGCCCGGTGCTGCGCGGCCTGTACTGGTCGATCGGTCCCGGCGAGCAGTGGGCGATCGTCGGCAGGAACGGCAGCGGCAAGTCCACGCTGCTCAGGTTTCTGTACGGGGACCTGTCGGCGGCGCTCGGCGGCTACGTCGTGCGGCGCGGCCACCCGGCCGGAAAACACATCGAGTCCTGGCGGCGGCGCATCGGATTCGTCTCCCCGGAGCTGCAGGCCGAGTACCTCGAGCATGTCAGCGTCGCCGACCTCGTTGTCAGCGGCATGCGCGCCAGCATCGGGCTCGACCGGCCGGCGAGCCCGCGGGAGCGCGCGCGTGCGCGCGCGGCCCTCGAGCGCGTGCGTTTGCGCGTCGATCCGGCGCGCGCCGCGCGTGAACTGTCCTACGGGCAGCTGCGGCTCGCGCTCATCGCGCGCGCGCTCGTCCGCAATCCCGAGGCCCTGCTGCTCGATGAGCCGCTGACTGGGCTCGATGCAGGCCACCGGGCCCGGGTGCGGCGGCTGCTTTCCGACCTCGCGGCGCAGGGCATGCAGCTCGTCATGGCGGCGCATCACCCGGGCGATCTGGTGCCCGAGATCGGGCACGTGCTGACGCTCGCCGCGGGCCGGGCCCGGAGCCGCGTGCGCCCGGCCGCGGCGAAAGCTCGCCGCTGATCCGGCGGCCGATCGCGCGTCACCGCGGATGTCGCGGTCGGGGCGCAGGCGTGATCGACCAGCGACAAGGCTGCGCCAGTGCCCGCGATCGTCGCGCGACGCTCTGACCGGCGCCGCCGAGCTGCGCTCTGGTACCGACGGCACCCTCGACCGACGCCGCCAGCACGCATGCTGCATCGCGCGTTCGATGAGCGCGCAGACCCGCTGCCACTGCGCCTCGGCCACGCGCCGGGTCTGCTGCAAGGCCGGCGCGCCTGTGTCGCGCATGTGCTGCCGGCGCGGCCGTTGCGCCGCCGGCCGCAATGCTGGCATCGTTCGGCACCGCCGCAGTCGACCGTCGATCAGGAGATCCAATGCAGCGCATCGCGAACGACGCGCAGATGACCGGCCGGACGGGCCGGCACCCGGAGTCCATCGGGGCGCCTCGCGTGCTCACGGGTGGGATTGCCGCGCGCGAATCGCCGGACGCGACGCGGTGCGTCGGGGTCGTCAAGCTCCGCCACCGGACGCGCGGCCATGCCACCGCCAAGTCCTGCGTCGGCGAGGCGACCGATCAGGAGCACCCGAATGACCCAGCGCCCGGCAGCCGGACCCGGAACGCCGGCGTCTGCCTCGCAGGTCGCTGGAAGCGCGGCGATGTCGCTGCGCTGCCCTGACGGACCGACGTCCGTGTCAGTCGAGGGTCACCTCGGTCGTGAACACGATGCGCGCCGTGCCGCTCATGCGGATCAGGACCGGCGTCGCGCCCTCGGCCTGGACCTCGACGTTGACTTCGCCTGGCCGCGCCATGGCCCGACCCTGATAGCCGCGCAACCGCGCGCGGCCGTCCGTGAGCGGCAGCAGTCCGTTGGCCACGAGGTACGCGCAAAGCATGGCGTGCGCGTTACCACTGACCGGGTCCTCCGGAATTCCGAGCACCGGCGAGAACAGCCGCGACTCGGACGTACCGGGTCCGTGCGCATCACGGACGAACACGAAGAAACCGTCGGCGCCGATGTGTGGTGTCATGCGCTGCAGCTCCTCGAAGTCCGGCTGCAGCGTCGCGAGCAGGTCCACCGACCGCAGGCCGATCATCAGCCGCGTGCTCGTGCGCTTGGTCACGACGAGCGGGCACTTCGGGTCGAGCGCCGCGGTATCGATGCCGAGGATGTCGAGCAGCTTGATACGGGTTACGGCATCGATCGGCGGATTGAAATAGGGCGCCGGAATCGCGACCGTGACGGTCGGCACAGCACTCGTGCCCGCGATCTCGACGTCGTAGATGCCCGAACGCGACTTCTGCCGGAGCTTGCCGGGTTTGCCGACGCCGGCCGCGAGCCGCGCCACGTGGGTGGCGACCGAGGCGTGGCCGACGAAGGTCGCCTCACGGTGCGGCGTGAAGAACCTGATGCGCACATCGTGATCCGGAGCATCGGGCGGCAGCACGAAGGCGGAGTCGGAGTTGTTGAGTTCGCGGGCGAGCGCCTGCATCTCGGTCTCGCTCATAACCTCGGCGCCGAGCACGACGCCGGCCGGGTTTCCGGCGAACAGCTGCTGCGTGAACGCATCGACCTGGAACACCTTGATTGTGCGCTTGGGCATGGAGCTCGGAGCCTCGACGTGGCGAAGCACGAAGTTTACCAGCCCCGGGTTGACGGCGGTTGGGGTGGCTGCCGGGCCGGGCCGGCTGCGCGCCGGGACGGCGGCTCTCGGGCCGGCTGCGCCCGGAGCCGTCGGTGAGCTCGCCCGGGATCATCGACGCGGTGGCCGCAGCCTGGGCCGCCACGTCGCCGGCCGAGGTCGCGGCAGCCGCGCTTGGCGTCGTGTACGTCGTGCTCGTGATCGGCCAGCATCGCGCCGGCTGGGCGGCGGCACTGCTCAGCACGGGCCTTTATCTGCACGTCTTCTACGCGGCCGGGCTGTACATGCAGGCCGCATTGCAGGGTTTTTACGTGCTGGTGGCGGTGTACGGCTGGTGGGCGTGGCGGCGCGTGCCCGGGCGCGCGCCGCTCGCCGTCTCGCGCGCCTCATGGCGCGTGCAGGGTATCGGGCTCGCCGCGGTCATCCTCGCCACGGCAGCGACCGCGACCTGGCTTGCGCGCGAGACGCTTTCGACCGACCCGTATCTCGATTCGCTGACGACCTGGGCAAGCGTCTTCACGACCTGGCTCATGGCACGCAAGAAGATCGAGAACTGGCCGTGGTGGCTGGTCGTCGATGCGCTGATCGTCGTGCTGTGCTGGCAGCAGAAGCTGTATGCGTCCATGATTCTTTACATGCTGTACCTGGTGCTCGTCATCGTCGGCTGGCGCAGCTGGTACGCGGACCTGACGGCGCCGGCGGCGGCGGAGGACAGCGCGTGACAGATGCTCCGGATGCCGGGCTCGGGGCGGTGCTCGGCGCCTTCGCGGCTGGCCGTGAGTCGCTCGCTGCGGGGCCGCGGATCTCGGCGCTCGCCGGCGGGCTCGACAACCACAGCTGGCGGGTCACCTCGGCGGTCGGCGACTGGGTGGTCCGCAGCGCCGGATCCCGCGACCAGCACTTCGCGATCAACCGGGTCGCGGAGCGCCAGTCGCAGGCGGCAGCAGCCGCGCTCGGGTTTGCGCCGGCGATCGTCTACGCGGACCCCGAGCGCGGGATCCTCATCAGTGAGCACCTCGACGGGCAGGTGTGGACGCGCGAGGCCGCGCGCGTGCCGGCCGGCATCCGCATGCTCGGTGCGCGCCTCGGCGCGCTGCACGCGGCGCCGCCGCCACGCGACGTGCGCCGCGTCAACGTGCACGACGTGCTCGCACACTACCTGGAGCTGCGTGGCGTGCCGCCGGGGCCAGTCTCGCGGGACGACATCGGTGCGCGGCTGCGCTGGTCACTCGCGACTTACCGGCACGCGCCGCCGGCGCTGTGCCACAACGACCTGCATCACCTCAACCTGATCGGCGAGGCGCCACTCAGGTTCGTTGACTGGGAGTACGCCGGCGTCGGCGATCCGATCTTCGAGCTCGCCGCCGTGATCGGTTACCACGACTATGACGCTGACCAGCGGGAGTTGCTGCTCGCGGCGCACGGCGGCGGCTTCAAGCCCGCGCACGTGGCACGCATGTGCCTGGTGTTCGACTGCCTGCACGCGCTGTGGCTGGACGCCGCCGGCGGCTGGGACTCGCTTTCGCCCGAACGGCGGGAGGCATTGATCGCACGGCTGTCGGTCGATCCGACCATGCGAGTCCGGTAACCGCCGCCGGCACGGGAACCGCACGACCGGGCAGGCGACCCGCCCCAGTATCCCCACGGCTGGCACCGGTGCAGCCACGGTTGCGGTGAGGAACTCGGCGATCTCGCGGCCTCGGCTGCCCGTCGCGCCGGCGATGATCGCTCGTCGGCGTGCGCTCACCGGCCCGTCGTGCACTCGCGGGCACGGCAGCGCCGACCGGCACGACCGGCCGCCAGGCCGTGGTTGGGCGCCGCTGCCGGAGACAGGCTGCCCGTCACCGCGGCAGGCTCCGACGGCACGACCGGTTGCGTGTCGGCCTGTTGCGCCGCAAGATCGCGGGCCTGCTGGCTGCCACCGGCCCGGGCAACCGCGGGCGCGGGCGGGAGCGTGCGACCGACGGACGAGCCATCCCCCCGGGAGCGTCGAATGGCTGAGCTTGTGATCGTGGATCGCGACGGCAAGGAGCATCGCGTCGAGGGGCGCGTCGGCGTGTCGGTCATGGAGACGCTGCGCGAGCTCGACTACGGGGTCGCCGCGATCTGCGGCGGAATGTGCTCGTGTGCGACGTGCCACGTCTGGGTCGACGAGGCGTGGAATCCAAAGCTGCCGGCGCGACAGGGCGACGAGCAGGAGCTTCTGCAGGAGCTCACCAGCTTCAAGCCGACGTCGCGACTGTCGTGCCAGGTCCAGTTCACTGACGCCTTGTCGGGCCTGAAGGTGGCGGTCGCGCCGGACGAGTGAGCGACTGGCTGACCCGGCACACGGACCGACCGCGACCGGCGCGCGCTCGGCCAGTTCGGGGCCAGGTTCCGCGCAGGGCTTGCGAGGTCCGCCGCCTGACGCCGACGGCGAACTCCGTGCCGCGATCCGCGGCACGGTGGCCCGCGCGAGGCCGCTACTTTCGGTCGCTCTGGCGCCGCACCGCTTCCGCCGCCGCGGCAATCGCCGCCGGGTCCCCGAGAAACCGGCGGCCGCGCGAGTTCAAGCGCGCATCGAGGTCATAGACGATCGGGACGCCGGTCGGGATGTCCAGATCGACGATGTCCGACTCACTCATGTCGTCGAGCATCTTGACGAGCGCCCGCAGGCTGTTGCCGTGCGCGACGACGAGCACGTGGCGGTGGGCGCGCAGTTCCGGGGCGATGCGCGAGTTCCAGCAAGGCTCGACGCGTGCCAGCGTGTCTTTGAGCGACTCGGTGGCCGGCAGGTCGGCAGGGGCGACGCCGGCATAGCGCGGATCAAAACGCGGATGTCGCGGGTCGTCGAGGGACAGCGGGGGCGGCGGGATGTCGTAGCTCCGGCGCCAGATCTTGACCTGCCGGGCGCCGTGCCGCTCGGCAGTCTGCGCCTTGTCGAGCCCTTGCAGTGCCCCGTAGTGGCGCTCGTTGAGCCGCCAGCTGCGCTCCACCGGAATCCACATCTGGTCCAGCGCGTCGAGCATGATCCACAGCGTACGGATCGCCCGCTTGAGCACCGAAGTGAACGCCTGATCGAACTTGAAGCCCTGCGCCGCGAGCAGGCGGCCGGCCTCGGCGGCTTCGGCTTGTCCCTGCTCGGTCAGGTCGACGTCGGTCCAGCCAGTGAACAGGTTGTCGCGGTTCCACGTGCTCTGCCCGTGGCGCACGAGCACCAGCATTCCGGCGGAATCGGCCACGTCCAACCTCCAGTCAGCGGCCGCAGCAGCGGCGGTCAATCCCCGGCGAGCCGCGCCAGCGCCTGCATTGCGACCGACAGCGTCGGGAAGTCCACGCGCGGCGCGCTCGCCATATCGGCCAGGATGCGCTTCAAGTGCCCGACAGGCCCCGGCCGCGCCGCCAGCCAGACGTCGACGGTCCTGGCCGGATCGCCGCGGCGCTTGCCTCTGAGGATCGAGTCGGTCAAAGAGCTGTGCAGCGCATACAGGTTGTCGCGCAGCGACCCGCGGGCGACTGCTTGCCAGTGGCCGTCGGCGGGCAGCGCATCGATCTGCAGCCGCAGCCCGTCGAGATCGAGTGCATGCCCCAGGTGCAGGTAGGTACGCGCGACCGCGAGCAGTGGCGTGCGCCGGCGGGCCGCGAGCTCGACGATGTACAGGCCGGACTGCAGCAGTTCGAGCGCGGCGATTCTGGCGGCGATCGCATGCGGCACGCCCGCCTTCAGGTAGCGCGTGCGCTGCGCCTCGATCTGCTCGCCGAGGCGGCCGACGACGAGCGGCGGTCCCGCGGCGATGAGTTCGGCCAGACCGGGCCGCAGTTCGGCGACCGCCGACTCGACCTCGAGCGCCCGCGCCCGGTGCGCGAGGACCCAGTACGTCGCGTAACGCAGTGACCGCGCCGTTGCGTAGTGCATGTCGTACTGCACCGCCGCCGGCACGCGATTGTCGAGCGCCTCTATATCACGCCACAGGTCGCGCATCGCCGTGCTCTCGCGCGCAATCGCGTAGGCTCGCGTGATGGCGCTCATCGACGCCCCGGTGTCCTCGGCAACCCGCATGGCAAACACCGGGCCCATCCGGTTCGTGAGGCTGTTGGTGGTGGCGGTCGCGATGATCTCGCGGCGCAATGGATGCAGCCGCAGCAGGTCCTGGTAGCGCGCCAGTATCGCGGACGGAAAATAGCGCTCGAGTTCGTTCGCCAGATAGGGATCTTCCGGCAGGTCCGACTCGATGATCTGGTGGTACAGCCAGATCTTCGAGTAGGACAGCAGGATCGCGAGCTCCGGTCGGGTGAGCCCCTTGCCCTGCAGCACGCGCTCCTCGAGCGCGGCGTCGTCGGGCAGGTACTCGAGCGCGCGATCGAGATCCCCGCCGCGCTCCAGCGCGCGGATCGCATGGGCGTGCTCGTTGGCGCGCTCGAGGGCGCGCGCCTCGAGCGTGCTGAGCGCCTGGCTCTGCAGGTAGTTGTTACGGAGCACGAGCGCCGCGATCTCGTCGGTCATGCGCGCCAGCAGCCGGTCGCGCGCCGGGCGTCGCAGTCCGCGGCGCTCCTCGGCGAGCCGCAGCAGGATCTTGATGTTGACCTCGAGATCGGAGCAGTTGACCCCACCGGAGTTGTCGATGAAATCGGTGTTGATGCGGCCGCCCGCGAGGGCGTACTCGATGCGGCCGAGCTGTGAGAAGCCGAGATTTCCGCCTTCGCCGACCACCCGGCAGCGGAGCTCTCGACCATCGATCCGCACGCCGTCATTGGCCCGGTCGCCGACCGCGCCGTGTGTCTCGCTGGTCGCCTTCACGTAGGTGCCGATGCCGCCGTTCCATAGCAGGTCGACCTTGAGCCGTAGGATGGCTTTGATGACCTCGTTGGGCGGGACGGCATCGGCGGTGATGCCGAGCAGCGCGCGAGCCTCGCGCGTCAGCTTGATCGACTTGTCGGCTCGCGACCAGATGCCCCCGCCCGGCGAGAGCTCCCTGCGGCCGTAGTCCGCCCAGGTTGAGCGCGGCAGATTGAACAGGCGCTGCCGCTCGCGAAAGCTGCGCGCAGCATTCGGCGCCGGATCAATGAAGATGTGCTGGTGATTGAACGCGGCCAGCAGGCGTGCGTGGTTCGAACGCAGCAGCCCGTTGCCGAACACGTCCCCGGACATGTCACCGATGCCGGCGACGGTGAAGTCCTGGGACTGCGTGTCTGTCCCGAGCTCACGGAAGTGGCGCTTGACGCACTCCCAGGCCCCGCGTGAGGTGATCGCGATTTTCTTGTGGTCGTAGCCGGCCGAGCCGCCGGAGGCGAACGCGTCTCCCAGCCAGAATCTGTAATCGGCCGAGATTGCATTGGCGATGTCGGAGAACGTCGCGGTGCCTTTATCGGCCGCGACGACCAGGTACGGGTCGCCCTTGTCGCATCGTACCGTCGCCGCCGGCGGCACGGTCGCGCCGTCGACGATGTTATCGGTCAGGTCGAGCAGGCCGCGGACGAAGTCCTGGTAGCACGCCACGAGCTCCTGCTGTGCGGCCTCGCGGCCCGCGGGCAGCCGGCGGCAGACGAAGCCACCCTTGGCCCCGACCGGCACGATCACGGTGTTCTTGACGTTCTGGGCCTTCATCAGGCCGAGCACCTCGGTGCGGAAGTCCTCGTAGCGATCGGACCACCGCAGGCCGCCGCGCGCGACACGCCCTTTGCGCAGGTGTACGCCCTCGACGCGCGGCGCGTACATCCAGATCTCGAACATCGGGCGGGGCTCCGGCAGTCCCGGCACGCGCGACGGATCGATCTTGAAGGACAGGTAGCTCTTCGGCTCGGTGCTGCCGGCACGCGCCTGGAAGTAGTTGGTCCGCAGCGTCGCGTCGATCGCCGCACGAAACGCTCGCAGGATCCGGTCCTCGTCGAGGCGCGCCACTGCGGCGAGGTCGTTGTCGAGCTCTCGCCCAAGGCGCGCCGCCTGGGACTGGCGCCGCTTGGCGGTCAGCGCCGGATCGAAGCGGACGATGAACAACCGGGCGAGGCGCTCGGCGGTCCTGGCGTTCGCCGCCAGCACACTCTCCATGTATGGCTGACTGAACGATATGCCGGTCTGCAGCAGCCAGCGGCAGTAGGCACGCAGCACGGCGGTCTCGCGCCACGACAGGCGGGCGCCGAGCACGAGGCGGTTGAAGCCATCGTTCTCGGCCCGCCCTTGCCACAGCGCGGTGATCGCCTCCGTCAGCCGGCCGCCATCGAGCGCGAGGTCGAGGCCTGGACCTGCGACCAGCTCGAGCTCGAAGTCCTGAACCCAGCGGGGCGCCTGGTCGGGGCCCGTCACCTCGTAGGGCCGCTCGCTGATCAGCCGCAGCCCGAGGTTCTCGAGCGTCGGCAGCACGTCCGAGATGGCCCTGGGTTCTCCCACCTGGTAGAGCTTGAGATTGACGCGATTGGCTGCGGCCCCGGCCGGCCGGTAGAACCTCAGGTGCAGCTGTTGCGGGGCGCTGGCGAGCGCCTCGAGCGCCGCGATGTCGGACACCGCCGCGGCGGGCGGCGTGTCCTCCTGGTAGGCGATCGGCAGTGCGCGGCCGTAGCGGGCGAGCAGCTTCAGTGCCTCGGCCTCGTCGTGGCGCGCCGTCAGCGCCGCCCGCAGCCCGTCCTGCCAGGTGAGCACGGCCGCGGCGATCTGGCGCTCGATCGCCACGGGATCCGGCACTCGGCGGCCGTCAGGAGTGCGCAGGATCAGGTGCACCCGCGCCAGTACCGACTCCGACAGCTGCACCGAGGATTCGACCGCGGTCGCACCGTAGCCGGCGCGGACCAGCGTCTCGATCCGCTGGCGCACCTCGGTGCTGTAACGGTCGCGCGGCACGTACAGCAGGCACGACCAGAACCGGTGGTAGCCGTCGCGGCGGACAAACAGTCGCACCTGCTGCCGGTCGTAGAGATTGACGATGCCGCGGACGATTGGAATCAGGTCCTCGGTCGAGGCCTGGAACAGCTCGTCGCGCGGATAGGTATCGAGGACGTGCAGCACCGCCTTGCCGTCGTGGCTCTGCGGCGCGAGCCCGAAGTGCGCGATGATCCTCTGCACCTTGTGCCGCAATACGGGTATGTCGCGCGGACTGCGGCTGTAGGCGGTCGACGTCCACAGCCCCAGGAAACGGTGCTCGCCGTCGACTTCGCCGCGCGCATTGAAGCTCTTGACGCCGACGTAGTCGAGATAGGTTGCGCGGTGCACGGTCGCAACCGTGTTGGCCTTGGTGATCACCAGCAGCTCGCGGTCGCGGGCGTGCGCGCGCACCTCGCCGGTCAGCGTCGCCGGGTGGACCGGGTGGCCGGCACGGTTCGGACGCAGCAGCCCGAGCCCGGACTGCCGGTCCGGCACCAGCCGGTCGCTCGAGCGGCCGCGCACCAGCCGGTAGTAGCGCGTGCCGAGGAACGTGAAGTGATTGTCGGCCATCCACTCGAGCAGTGCGCGGCCCTCGAGTATCTCGGTCGAGCTGAGCGGCAGCGGCTCCGCCTCGAGGTTCGCGGCCAGGTCCTGGGCGCGACGGCGCATCTCGGCCCAGTCGGCCACTGCGACCGCGACGTCATCGAGCACGGCCTCGAGCCGCGCTTGCAGCGCGGCGAGCCGGCCGGGATCGGTTTCGCGGTCGACCTCGACGAACTGCCAGGACTCGAGCCGCGAACCCGGGGTGCCCGGTGCGACGATGCCCCTGAGCCGTCCGCGCCCGTCGCGCTTGACGTCGATGACCGGGTGCACGATCAGGTGCACGGCGAGGCCGGCCTGATTCGTCGCCATGCCGATCGAGTCGACCAGGAACGGCATGTCGTCGCACACGATCGTGACGGCCGTGTGCGGGGAGGTGAACCCGTCGCTCTGCTGGTCCGGGTTGAACACGCGCACCAAAGACTGTCCCGGCCGGCGCCGGGCGCCGTCGGCGAGGTGGCACAACGCGGCCCCGGCGAGGGCTGCGGGACCGCGCACGCTCAGATCGTCGTTGGCGACACCGTGGAAATAACGCCGCAGAAACGTCTCGGCGAGCCCGCGCTCGGCAACCGGCGCGCGACCACGTGCGGTGCGGACGATCTCTTCGATGAGCCGCAAGCGGCTCGCGGGAACCTTGCCGAGCATCGTCACTCCCTCGAATTGCGTGGCGCTGTGGTGTCCGGCCCGTTCTTGCTCGCCGTCGTCGCGGGCCCCGGCAGGATGCGCGCCGGACGCAGCATACGCGCGCGATGCTGCAGTTCGTCGAGCAGCAGGTCGAGCGACCGGCGCGTGCGGGACGGGAGGCCGCGGAGCACCGCGTCCTCGTAGGCCAGCGCCCAGGGCACGACCTCGCGGTACACCGCGGTTCCCTTGGGCGTCAGCCGCAGATGCGTGCGGCGCCGGTCTGCCTCCTCGACGCTGCGCTCGACGCGGCGCGCGCGCACCAGGGCGGCAACCGCCCGGCTGACGGCGACCTTGTCCATTGCCGTGCGTGCGGCCACCTGCGCCGCCGACAGCCCGGGCGACCGCGCCAGCACCGCGACCACCCGCCACTCGGGGATCGACAGCTCGAAGCGCTCCGCGTACATGCTGGCGATGGCGGCGCTCATGGTGTTCGCGAGCACCGACAGCCGGTAGGGCAGGAACCTCTCGAGCTCGAGAGTCCGCGGCGGATCGGCGGGCGGCGCGGGGGTCACGGCCTTCACGATTGGTTGCAATTGTAACGAAAACCGCCCGCGGCGGCCCCCTCAAGGCCGGTGCGGCCTCGCCAGGTACTCGTGCGACTGCATCTCGGCCAGCCGGCTTGCAGTGCGGCGGAATTCGAGGGTGAGTCGCTCGCCATGATAGAGCTCATCCGGCGCTGCCGCCGCCGACACCACGAGCTTGACTCCGCGTTCGTAGAATTCATCGACCAGCGCGATCAACCGCCGCGCTGCGTCATCGTTGGCGGCCTCGAATGCCGGTACATCGGAGACAACTACCGTATGGAACTGGCGTGCGATCTCGATGTAGTCGGCTACGGACCGCGGTCCCTCGCACAATTCGGCGAACGCGAACCAGACAGCGCCCCCGGCGCGGCGGCGCACCGCGATCGCCCGATCCTCGATCTCGATCGAGCCGGCCTCTACGCCGGACCCGCCGGCGATCGCCTCGAAGCGCTGCAACAGGCGCGCATCGGCATCTTCGACCGCGGCGCGCAGATACAGCGGCGCACGCTCCAGCTGGCGCAGCCGGTAGTCCGTGCCAGCATCCACCGGGATCAGCGTAGTGTTGTGCTCGAGTAGCGCGATCGCCGGCAGGAACCGGCTGCGCTGCAGCCCGTCCCGGTACAGCTCTGAGGGTGGCGCGTTGGAGGTCAATACCAGCGTGACGCCCCGTTCGATCAGCCCCGCGATGAGCCCGCCGAGCAGCATCGCATCGGCAATGTCGCTGACGTAGAGCTCATCGAAGCACAACACGCGCACCGCGGCCGCAATGTCGGCGGCGATCCGCGCGAGCGGATCGTGCAGTTCAGAGCCTCGCAGGTCCCTCAGTCGCGCATGCACCTCGCGCATGAAGCGGTGGAAGTGCACGCGTCGCGCTGGAACCTCGAGCGAGGCGAAGAAGGTGTCGAGCAGCAGCGTCTTGCCGCGGCCGACGCTGCCCCACAGATAGGCGCCGGGAACCGGGCGGCGTCGCGGCACCCGGCCGAGCGCCGCTCGCGCGCGCCACAGCCAGCCGTGCTCGCGCCGCTCCGCCCGTCGCAGCCGGCCGCGCAGCTCCTCAAGCTTCGCGCCGGCGGCGGTCTGCGCTGCATCCGCCGTGTAGCCACGGCGCGAGAACTCGCGGCGATAGGTCTCGGGCAGGCTCACGCCGCCGCTGTCCGGCGCCGGTACGGCGGCGCCGCGGCGCTGGACGGTGACAGCCGCCCGCTGCGTCCGGACGCCACGCAGCCAGGCCGCGGCACTATGCCGGCTGTGTGGCGGCGAGGCTCGGCCGCAGCTTGACGGCTGCCCACCAGTCGCCGATCGCGCGCTGCGCCGCGACGGCATCGAAGTCGGCGAGCCGGAACTCGAGATAGCCGAGCGCCACGGCGATCGCGATCTGGCCGAGGTCAAGCAGGCCATCCGGCGCACGGATCTCGCCGGCGAGCGCGGCCACGCTGCGGCGGATCGCTCCGGCCGCGCGCTGCTGGGACATCGCGGAGCGCTCCGCTTCGGGGCGGCGGCGTTCGAGCACGATCGTCACCGCCGCATCGAGGATGCCGTCCGCGAGCGCCTGCCGGCGCAGCACGGCCCACCGGTCGGACCCTGCCCGCGGGATCAGCGGGTTCGCGGCTGCCAGCGAGTCGAGGTATTCGCAGATGACCGGGCTGTCGTACAGCGGCGTGCCGTCGTCGAGCACGAGCACCGGGACCTTGCCGAGCGGGTTAAGATCCGTGATGCCCGCCGGATCGGGCCAGGGGTTGGCCGTCACGAGTTCGATCCGCCCGGCGAGTCCCTTCTCGATCGCCACGACCCGGACCTTTCGCACATATGGCGAGGCCGGTGAAAAGAGCAGCTTCATCAGCGCAGTACTCCAGGGCCTCGCGTCAATTCCGGCCCAGCGGCGCCAGAATCATGCCTGCCGGCGCGTGCGGCCGTCCACGGCCGCGTGCGGCGTGCGTCCCGCGGGCTCAGTCGGCGGCCGGCGCCGGGACCGGCGTATCGAGGTCGATGCCACACAGCTCGAAGCCGCGGCGGAAATCGCGCACGTGCTTGCCCATCCAGATCCGGGCCGTATCGGCATCGCCCGCCTCGATGGCCGCCAGCACGCGCGCCTGCGCGGCAGCGATGCGCCCGCGGGCGGGTGGTGCCCGGTCGATCAGGATCCTGAGCGCAGCCTCGAGCAACAGCAGCAACGGCTCGTGCATCAGCGGCAGCACGCGATTGGCGCTCGCGGCGGCAACCGCCCGGAAAAACTCGCCGACGCCGTCGACGGCGGCCTGCGCCGCGGCGCTGCGGCCCGCAAAGTCCGCCGCCGCGCGCTGGATCCGCTCCAGCGTCTGCGGCGTGCGCTCGCGGGCCGCCGCTTCCGCGGCCGGTGGCTCGAGCACCTCGAGCATCGCCCAGACCTCCCGCACCGTCACGTCGTTGAGCGCGAGCGCATGTCGGACCCGGTCGGCAACCTGATCGGTCGCCGGCCGCGCCACCACCATGCGCTTCGTGCCGCGCCGGCGCGCGACGAGGTCGGCGCTCTCGAGCTCGCGCAGCGCCTCGCGGACGGTCGAGCGGTTGACCGCGAACTGCGCGGCGAGCTCGAGCTCCGAGGGCAACGCGTCCCCGTCCTTCAGCGTCCGGTCGAGGATGCGCGCCGCGATCGCGCTCGCGATCCGGCGGTAACCGGGCTCGAACGGCAGCGGGCCGAAGGTCGGGTTCATACCGACTCGATGAGCTCGCGGCCGATCAGCATGCGGCGGATTTCCTGGGTACCGGCGCCGATGTCATAGAGCTTCGCGTCGCGCAGCAGGCGCCCGGTCGCGTAGTCATTGGTGTAGCCGTTGCCGCCAAGCGCCTGGATTGCCTCGAGCGACACGCGCACGGCGCGGTCGGCGGCGTTCAACAGGCACGCCGCCGCCGCGCGACGGGTCTTGCGCCCGGCGTCGCAGGCGCGCGCGACCGCGTGCACATAGGCGCGGCTGGCGTTCAAGTCGGTATACATGTCGGCGACCTTGCCCTGCATCAGCTCGAAGCTGCCGATCGGCCGGCCGAACTGGCGGCGCTCGCGCACGTAGGGCAGCACGATGT